>OFMA01000506.1_pt1 | contig 29890 bp, 27 predicted proteins | sample 1541011 | NCBI WGS metagenome assembly OFMA01 (sample SAMN04209225, study PRJEB22552) | human gut metagenome | biome: gut; material: feces | host: Homo sapiens | place: USA: Oklahoma
AGCAAAGTAAAAATACTTCGATAGAATTATATAAAATAATTTTGAACACCTACTTGTTTACTTTTTTGCGGTGCGGGCAATTAACACTTCACCGCCTGCTTTACCCATGCACGCAGCATCAACTTCTAAGCATCAGGAATGCAAGTGTGTATGTTCCATAAAGGGCTTACCTGGATAAATCAGAGGAAAAAAATGCCAGCAGATAGGATATAATTGATGGGAAAAAACAAAGGGAATAAGAGAAAAACGAAATAAAAACAGCCAATGTGCTGGATAGGGTAGAGAATAAAAAGTCTTGTCTTCTAATGTAAGACAAGATTTCAGCTACAAAGGTAAGGCTTTTCTCGTGTATATGGTAGGAATCTGCGAAAATAATTCAAATATTTTGCGTTCTTGTATAGAAATGTTTCACAAACCTTCGATTTTTAAATTCTGAACTACTTGATAATCAGAGAATTCATACTTATATCATATCTTACATTAGGAGATAAGACGTGAACTGATAGAGACAAAGGCCAAAAAGCAGTAAAGGATGTACGGTTGTAGCATAAGTCTTGGCGTGTAAAACATTCTCTCCTCTTTATTGGGCTTTTCGGTACTTCAAGAGTATGAATTTATGATAATTGTCAATGTACCACTGGCACCGTCAGCCCATAAACTGACCGCCAACAATGACATAAAGTAGATAAAGAAAATGACGCAGGTTTGCTCGCTTCCTTCTTCTACAGCCGACGTAAACGATACCTATAATAATAAGCGTTTACCAAAGGGCATACATATAGTCGGAGCTGATAGAGAATCGGTTTCGAAAGTAGGAGGAATACCCAAAAGTGAAGGCCATTCTGAAAGCCAAAATCCTGAAAATCAAGCACTTCGTGCAACGTCCGATGCCGCAGTTCAGCCTGCAACAGACGCTGACCGTCCCCGGCAAGGAACCCCCTGGGGCTATATATTCATTCAGCACATGTCTGCCGGAAAATTTGAGGAAAAACTCAATACACTCAAAGTCGAAGGTGGCTTCAAACCCAAGTGCTTCATTCATCGAACCATACAATACAAGCAAAAGTCGAACGGCAAGGGCGTAACGAAAGAAGAAAAACCCACCGTAAGCGGACTTGTATTTTTACAGGGCGAGACCAATCAACTGAAGTCTTTCCTGATGCACAACTTTCCCCAATATTATTTAGTGAACGACTGCAGCACGGGCAAACCCGCCTCGATTGCTGACAGCCAGATGCGCCCTTTCATGAAAATCATGGAAGAGGAGCCCGAACGTGTCACCTTCCTTCGCGACCCCTTTGTGAAATTCGCCAAAGACCACGTCAAACTGCGCGTACTTACTGGTGTGCTGAAAGGACAGGAAGGCTACGTCGTGCGCATCCTGCGCGACCGTCAGCTCGTAATGGATTTGGGCGGTTATGCCGTAGCCATCAGCCATGTGCACCTTGAAGACTTTGAAATAGCGGAATAACAGCATCTATGATTGAAAAATGGAACACGATTTCTTCAAATATGCCAATCAGATAATCGCCCGGGATAACGAAGCAGGTCGTTGCGATGCCGCCCACAACCGCGAGATGTCCCTCCGCTGTTTAGCCGCATTCCTCGGTAAGGAGCAACTCCCCTTCAGCGAATTGACCCCCGAGTTGATGGTACAGTTCGAAGCATGGCTGCTGACAAACGGCCGCAAGGCATCTACCTCCCGCCTTTATTTGAATCAGATCAATGCCATCTACAATTATGCGGTCAAGGAAAACCTTGTACCGAAAATCAAATTATTGAAGGGTGTAAAAACTACGATACCTGCCAAGCAAGACCGCGAGTTACTGACCGACACCGAGTTACGACGCATGCGCTATGCCGACCTGTCCGACTCCCGTCCCATGTCCTTTGCCCGCGACATGTTCTTTTTCAGCATCTACGGCCGCGGCATCAGTTTCACCGACCTGGCCAACATTAAGAAAACCGACATCCAAGGTTTCCTACTCACCTACACCTCGCAAGCCATCAGTCAGCCCCGCATCACCGTGCAATGGGACTCCGCCATGCAGGAAATAGCCGACCGCTACCCCTCCGACACCGAATACCTATTCCCCTTCATCACCTCCGACAATAAAGTCAAAGCCAGTCGCGACGTAAGGCGAGTTCGCGAAAACGTAGTCAACGCCTTCAAGCAAATCGCCGTCCGCTGCAACTTGTCGGTAGTGCCCTCCATGTATATGGTCAAGGACATCTACCAGCGCCTGATTGACGGGGTGAGTGTGAGCAAGATAATTTAAAGTAGAGAGAAAATAAAAAAAACAATAAAATATATGCGCGATTTCAAAGACATTAAAGTAGCCGTAGCCGGTACCGGCTACGTCGGACTGAGCATTGCCACACTGCTTGCCCAGCATCATCAGGTAACGGCTGTAGATGTAGTAGCCGAAAAGGTGGAAAAACTCAACAATAAGATTTCCCCGATTCAGGACGATTACATCGAAAAATATCTGGCCGAAAAGCCCTTGAACCTCGTGGCCACCCTCGATGGCAGAGCAGCCTACGCCGAAGCCGACTTTGTAGTCATTGCCGCTCCCACGAACTACGACCCGGTGAAGAACTACTTCGACACCAGCCATGTGGAAGAAGTAATCGACCTTGTGCTCGAAGTCAATCCCGATGCCGTAATGGTCATCAAAAGCACCATCCCCGTAGGCTACACCCGCAACCTCTATTTGAAGTACGCGCAGAAAGGAGTTAAGAAGTTCAACCTCCTCTTCTCCCCAGAGTTCCTTCGCGAGAGCAAGGCCCTCTACGACAACCTTTACCCCAGCCGTATCATTGTAGGTTATCCCAAAATCATCAACCTGCCTGAATTCGAGGCCGAAAATGCAGCCATCGAATCCGTCACCGATGTAGCAATGCTGCAAGCAGCCGCCCAAACCTTTGCCGCCCTCCTGCAGGAAGGAGCCATTAAGGAAAACGTCGACACCCTCTTTATGGGCATGAAGGAAGCCGAAGCCGTGAAACTCTTCGCCAATACCTACCTTGCCCTCCGCGTCAGCTACTTCAACGAACTCGACACCTACGCCGAAGTCAAAGGTCTTGATAGCCGTGCCATCATCGAAGGCGTCGGCCTCGACCCCCGTATCGGCACCCATTATAACAACCCCTCCTTCGGCTACGGCGGCTACTGCCTCCCCAAAGACACCAAACAACTTCTGGCCAACTATCAGGACGTTCCGCAAAACATGATGTCGGCCATCGTGGAATCGAACCGCACACGTAAGGACTACATTGCTGATGCCGTATTGCGCAAAGCTGGTTGGTACGACTATTCCAGCAACAACCAATACGGTGCAGAATCCACCAACTGTGTAATCGGTGTCTACCGCCTGACCATGAAGTCGAACTCCGACAACTTCCGCCAGTCAGCCATTCAGGGCATCATGAAGCGCATCAAAGCCAAAGGTGCAGAAGTAATCATCTACGAACCCACCTTAGAAAATGGCTCCACCTTCTTCGGCAGCAAAGTAGTCAACGACCTTTCTGCCTTCAAATCACAAAGCCAAGCCATCATTGCCAATCGCTACGATGCTTGTTTGGATGATGTACAGGATAAAGTATATACTCGCGATATTTTTAGAAGAGACTAATAAATACAGATACCGACTATGGAAAAGATTGTAATGTTAGTTTTCGGAACTCGCCCTGAGGCAATAAAAATGTGTCCTTTGGTAAAGGAGTTTCAGAAGCATAAAGATGAGTTTAAAACTGTAGTGTGTGTAACTGGTCAGCACCGCGAAATGCTTGATCAGGTTTTGACCATATTCGATGTGAAGCCTGACTATGATTTGAATATCATGAAGCAGGGACAGGACTTGTATGATGTTACAGCACGTGTACTTACAGGTATGCGCGATGTTTTTAAAGCGTGCAGACCAGACGTTTTGCTTGTTCATGGCGATACCACAACTTCTACAGCTGCAGCCTTGGCTGCTTTTTACCAGCAGATTCCCGTAGGCCATGTTGAGGCCGGATTGCGTACCCATAATATATATAGTCCTTGGCCCGAGGAAATGAACCGACAGATTACGGGCCGTATTGCCGAATATAACTTTGCACCCACTCCTCTTTCTGAAAAGAACTTGTTAGAGGAAAAGGCACAGGGAAAAATCTATGTAACGGGAAATACGGTGATTGATGCCCTTCACATGGTGGTCGAAAAACTGAAGGATGATGCCGACCTCGCCAAGGAACAGAATAACATTCTGCTTCAAGCTGGTTATGATGTCAACCGACTCAATGCAGGCAAAAAGTTGGTACTGATTACCGGCCATAGACGCGAGAATTTCGGTGATGGATTTATTCGCATGGTCACAGCCATGAAGGACCTGTCTGAAAAATATCCGGAGGTGGATTTTGTTTACCCCATGCACTTGAATCCGAATGTCCGCAAACCCATTCACGAGGTGTTTGGCGAAAACCTAACGCGTTCAAACTTCTTCTTTATAGAGCCGCTTCAATATTTGGAGTTTGTTCACTTGATGTCAAAAGCTACCATTGTATTGACTGACTCGGGTGGTATTCAGGAAGAAGCACCTGGACTTGGAAAGCCAGTTCTCGTGATGCGTGATACCACTGAACGTCCTGAAGCATTGGCAAGTGGTACTGTTCATCTTGTTGGTACAGATTATGACAAGATAGTCAATGAAGTAAGTACATTGCTTGATGATTCTGCTGCGTATGAAGCTATGAGTCATGCTGTAAATCCTTATGGCGATGGAAAGGCTTGTCGTCGTATAGTTTGTATCCTTAACGGAGAGGATACAGAACGCTATGAAGTTAAGTAAAAATTTAAATTGTAGGGTGTCCAGTTTGATGTTCCAGTTTTTAGATCAAAATAGATATGACACAAGTTTCAAAGCACTGATAATCATGTATCTTCAAGATATGTTGACCTAATGAATTAGCTACACTTTTTCAAGTGTTAAAATTGCACCTAAATACAACACTGTTCTAGTTTATAATCAACATTTTAAGTTGTTAAATCAATGTCAAAAACGAGAACGTAGAACTGGACACCCTATTTAAATAGTTATTGAAGGTAGGTACAGAAAAGTGCCTATCCTTTGAGGATATCCTTAATTGACTCTTTACTTAATCTGACTACTATAGTTTATATGTAGATATGCATGATAGAAATACATATTTTGATTATCTTCGAGCGATAGCCATTATCATGGTTGTTTTCATTCATACTTACCAAATAGGTGATAGTGTCATTTTGCGTCAGTTAGTCAATGCTGCTGTACCTATATTTGTTGCCATATCAGGCTTCTTTGTGTCAAAAAAGACCATCGAAAATAAGTCTCAGTATGTAGTTTTTCTTCGAAGGCAAATACCTAAGGTGTATGTTCCAACTCTTTTGTTTATGACTCCTATGTTCTTATTAGATATAGTTCGCGGTGAGAGTTTTATCAAAAGTTTGGTATACCTTATTATATGTAATTACTCTATTTACTACTTTATCGCGTTTATTATACAATGCTATGTAGTGCTTCCTCTTTTGAAAAGCTATGTAAATAAATATAAAACGGGGGGGGAATTATAAGTATCATCATTTCAATTTTATGGATAGGTTCTTATACTTATCTTAAAAATGAGTATCACATGGCTTTGCCGTTAATTATATATGCTGGACCTTTACCTTGTTGGCTAATGTTCTTCTTTTTAGGAATTTATTTGGGTCAGTTATCAGACAGAAAGTATAGTTTGTCGTGGCCATTATTTATAACATGTACAGGCTTTATTCTTTCAGTAGCATCTTGTATTTTCTTAAATTCAGGAGTAGGTATCAAGCCCACATCTTTTGTTTATTCATTAGGTCTTATTCTTGTATTGTTTAGCAGTAAAATGGAAAGGTTTCTCTCTTGCAACAACATTATATATCGCGTTATGATATGGCTTGGACGACAATCATTTCTGCTCTACTTGGCTCACATGTATATAATAAGTTTATGTTTGAATAAATTAGATGTATCTAACTGGGGTGTCAGGATTTGTTTCACTTTATTGATGACGAGTATTCTTATTGCAATATTCAAGTGGATTCTGCCAAAATCTATAAGGCATTGGTTGGGATATAGTGATTAGGTAACAAGATTTTTAGAATACACTTTTATGAAATAAAACAATGAACCAACTTAAAGCTGGAGCTGCATTAAATTATGTGTCCATTTGTCTGAACATGGTAGTCGGGTTGATTTATACCCCCTACATGTTACGAATGTTAGGCCAATCGGAATATGGTCTGTATTCTTTAGCAGCTTCCATTATAGCCTATTTGACCGTCTTGGATTTGGGCTTTGGAAATGCGATTGTACGATACACAGCCAAATTCCGTGCAGAAGGAAAACAACGGGAACAGGAAGAGATGTTCGGCATGTTTCTCGTTCTGTATATAGGCATCGGAGTAGTCGCTATGATTGCCGGTAGCGTATTGTCGCTGAATGTAGAGAACTTATTTGCTCGTTCAATGACAGAAACCGAAGTAGAGCGCACCCGCATCATGCTGTGGCTGATGACTTTTAACTTAGCCTTTACCTTCCCCATGAGCATTTGGGGAAGCATCATGACAGCCTACGAGCGGTTTGTGTTTCAGCGTTTGGTCAGTATCATACGTTCTGTGCTTAACCCCGTGGTGATGGTCTTGCTGCTCGTTGTAGGGTATAAGGCAGTTGCTATGGTCGTGGTTACGACGCTGTTTAATGTCGTAACCTTGTTGATAAATTGGTGGTATTGCCAAAACAGACTTGCTATCAAGATACGTTTTGCTCGTTTTAATTGGAGCTTCTTGAAAGAAGTGGCTATCTATAGTTTTTGGATATTTCTCAATGCCATTATGGACCGTATATATTGGAGTACCGGGCAGTTTGTGTTAGGTATTTATCGCGGAGCAGTAGCTATAGCCGTATATGCCGTGGCTATACAGTTACAAAGTATGTTTATGATGTTCTCAACGGCCATATCCAATGTGTTCTTACCCCGAGTAACCGCTATGGTGGCCAAGGAGAATAATGAGCAGGAAATATCCAATCTGTTTGTGCGCACCGGTCGTTTGCAATACATCATCATGGCCTTTATTCTTTCTGCATTCATCGTGTTCGGAAAACCCTTTATTCAGCTATGGGCAGGCGCAGGGTATGAAGATGCCTATTATATATGTCTGTTGTTCTTCATTCCTTTGACAATTCCATTGATTCAGAACTTAGGCATCACCGTTTTGCAAGCACGCAATCAGATGAAGTTCCGTTCCTTGCTCTATATAGTGATTGCATTAGCTAGTTTGGGCTTATCTATATTGTTAGCCAAACCCTACGGCGGTTACGGCTGTGCTTTTGCCACGAGTCTTGCCTTATTGATAGGACAAGGGCTTATTATGAACATATACTATCATCGTAAGCAACATTTGGACATGGTGAAATTTTGGAAAGAAATCATCAAAATGAGCCTTGTTCCAGTGTGTTTTGTGGTAGCAGGATTGATGGTAATCAATAGTGCAGCATTCAGCATTATGAGCATTCTGAATTTTGTAGGATTAGGTTTGTTGTTTACTGTAGCTTACGGGTTCGCATTTTGGTATTTTGGCATGAACAAAGATGAAAAATACCTGATTAGTCAGCCGATAGGTTCGTTGATAGCCCGTATAAGAAGATAAGTATGATTTTAATAAAAGATAAGCAAGATTGTTGCGGTTGTGCCGCCTGTGTGCAACGATGTCCGAAGCAGTGTATCACCTTGCATGAAGATAATGAAGGCTTCCTTTATCCACAGGTAGACGAGTCACTCTGTATAGATTGCGGATTGTGCGAAAAAGTTTGTCCCGTAATCAATCAAGCGGACGAACGTACTCCCTTAGGCGTGTATGCTGTCAAGAACCCGAATGAATCGGTACGAATGCAGAGTTCTTCGGGCGGTGTGTTTACCATGCTGGCAGAGCAACATCATCGATGAAGGCGGTGTGGTGTTTGGAGCCTGTTTTGATGAACGCTGGGAAGTAGTACATAGCTATGTAGAAACGAAAGAAGCACTTGCAAAATTCCGCGGTTCAAAGTATGTGCAGAGCAAGACAGGTAGCACTTATCAACAAGCAGAAGGATTCTTGAAGAGCGGAAGAAAAGTACTCTTTTCGGGAACACCTTGTCAGATTGCCGGTTTGAAAAAATACTTGCGCAAGGAGTATGACAACCTGTTGGCCGTAGACTTTATCTGCCATGGTGTGCCAAGTCCCGGAGTATTCAGAACTTATTTGCAAGAAGAAATAAATAAGACATTCGCCCGTCAGGGCGACGGAAAAAATTCGGTTTTGCACCCTTGTATTCCTCTCGTCACGGAAAGTGATGGATTGGATGGTCACGGGATGGCGATTGAATCCATTGCTTTCCGTGATAAACGAAACGGGTGGAAAAAATACGGTTTTGCTCTCGCCCTCTCCAAAGCGTCAGCTGCCGGAGAGAAAAATACGGTTTCGCTCTCGTATAAGCCTTTGAACAAGGATTTGTTCATGCGCGGATTCCTGCGCGACCTTTACCTTCGTCCCTCATGTTGTGCTTGTCCGGCCAAAGCGTTGAAGAGCGAAAGTGACTTGACGCTCGGTGACTGGTGGGGTATTGCGTCCATCATGCCCGAGATAGACGACGACAAAGGCATCTCAGCAGTAACGGCCAATACAGCACAAGGGGCAGACGCTTTGCGCGCCATCCATGCTGAAATGTATGCTGTAGCCTACGATGAATTGACTCTAAGAAATCCGGCATTGGTAAAGTCGGCAGCTATACCCAAGAATCGAGAGGCATTTTTTAAAGAGGATGGTCAAACCTTTCAGCAGAAAATTAAGGTACTGGCCAAAACGTCTTTTACTTGGCGAGGGCTTGCTTATCGCATAGCTTATAAGGTAGTGCCCAGTGATGTAAGAAAGAAGGTGAAGCTGATGTTGAAGAAATAAGTAAGTGTGATGAAAATAGGAATTGTAACACAGCCCCTACATGCCAATTATGGCGGTGTGCTCCAGAACTATGCCCTGCAGCAAGTGCTGAAACGCATGGGACATGAAGTGTGGACCATAGATTATAGAGAGTATAATTGGTTGGTTTGGGCAGATATGGCTTGGCGCGTATTGGCACATAAAATGTTAGGTCATCAGGTTAAGTTCGGACGGACACCTGCTGAACAGCGACAATTTGAAATGCCCCTGCGCCGTTTCGTAAACCGATATATGCAGCTCACAGTGCCGCGTACCAAAAAGTTTACCAAGCATACGGTTAGGAGGTATGCACTGGATGCCCTTGTGGTGGGCAGCGATCAGGTATGGCGCCCTGTGTATAATTACGACATAAGAGACTGCTTCTTGAAATTCGCCCAAGGTCTGCCGGTGAAACGCGTGGCCTACGCTGCTTCGTTCGGAACAGACGCTTGGGAGTTTACCAAGGAACAGACTGCAGAATGTGCCGCCTTAGCCAAGGAGTTCGATGGCATCTCCGTTCGAGAAAAGTCGGGCGTGGGACTCTGTCGCGACCGTTTGGGCGTGGAGGCCGTTCATGTGCTCGACCCCACCTTGCTGCTGCAGGCCGAGGATTATGCAGCCTTGTGCAAGGATATTCCCCGACGCAAGCCCTTTGTGTTTGCTTATATTCTGGACAAAAACGAGGAGAAACTGCAAGCCATCCGCCGTTTTGCCGAGCAGCGCGGACTACCTTATTATATAAAGGGTGCCGACGAGGGGGTAAGCATGGACGATACCATAGAACTGTGGCTCTCTTATTTCCGTGATGCAGCCTTTGTCATCACCGACTCTTTTCATGGTACCGCATTTACCATCAATTTCAACAAAGACTTCTATGTGTTCGGCAACGCTCAAAGAGGTAATAGCCGATTTGATTCGCTGTTGGGGCAGTTTGAATTGCAGGACAGAATAATCAAAGGGAAGATTCCTGAAACCAACACCCTCATAGATTGGTATAAAGTCAATCAGCTCAAAGCTGTAGCGATTACAAATTCAATGGAGTGGTTAATGAAAAAACTTAGCGAATAAAAATATGCCAACGATTAGTATAATTGTACCTGTATATAAAGTAGAGAAATATTTGCATTGTTGCGTAGATAGTATTCTTGCTCAGACTTTTACTGACTGGGAACTGCTGCTTATTGACGATGGATCACCAGATAGAAGTGGTGAAATTTGTGATGAATATGCGAGTAAAGATGCCCGTATAAAAGTGTTTCATAAGGAGAATGGTGGGGTGAGTTCGGCCAGAAATATAGGTATTGATAAAGCTGAAGGCGAATGGCTATGTTTTATTGATAGCGATGATACCATACAGCCAACATACTTGGATGATTTTGAATTAGACAAGGAAAAGTCAGATATTTATATGCAAGGGTACCAGATAATCAAAGATGGAGAGATAATATGTACACATGATTTTTCTAAATGTAAAGATTTTGATCTAGCTAAAATTCTTGGATATTCTGAGGATAATAATATAATAAACTCCCCATGTTTTAAATTATATAAGAGTTCTATTGTTAATATGAATAAAGTTAGATTTGATATTAGAACGTCTTACGGAGAGGATCATTTATTTTCGTTAGATTATTGCAGATATATAAGTTCAGCGCACTTTACACTATCACATGGGTATCATTATCGTATTTCAGAAGGTGAATCTCTATCTCATAGAAGAATTCCATTGGATGATATCTTATTTTATACAAAAGAATCTCGGATAAAGCAGTTCGTTATTTTTGACAAACTACGTTCTGATGACTATTTAAGAGCTTGTAATAGGAGAATGGAAGGAAATATTACAAAAATGGTTAGAGAATTATTTGCTTCCACACGTACTTATCAAGAATTCAAACTTATAATAGACCAAAGCCAAGATATGATAACAAAATCTAGCTTAATTGGGTTGTCTATGAATCGTCGCATATGGCTTTGGTTTCTTGGATATATAAACTCAAAATTATCGTTTATGATTTTAAAAGCAATAATCTAGTAATATGCATAAGACTTTGAATTATAAATATATCCGATTGGTAAGTATTGCAATTATATGTATGCCTATATTGCAGTGCTATAATTTTAGAGGGATTGCTGTAAATAAATTTTTGATGTTATTCTTGATTATTTTACTCTTAATGCGTAAACTAACAATCAATTGTGCATCGAGCAAACTGAAAATATTTCTTGCTTATGCTTTTACAATACCTCCAATAGTTGCTCTTCTGTTTGATTATAGTTCACATTTCGTTGGATCCTTTGTACAGTTGGGCTTGTTTTTTGTTCTGTACCTATTGATGCTACCATACGTAGATATAGAAATAATTAAAAGATATTACAAAGTGTTTGTATGGGCTGCAATTTCTGTTTTTGTAACTCAGGAAATAATGGGAGTTGTAACCGGGGGTAGATTTGGTGTGTTAATTCCATTTCTTGACTTATATAATGATGTGCCTGTTAGTTCTTATTTGTCTCATTATACATCATTTGATAGAAGTTGTTCATTTTTTGTAGAACCTTCTCACTTTGTTCAATATATAGCACCATATTTAGCAATTGTTTTGAACGATATAAGTAAAAAAGGTAAATTCTATGGGATAGAGCCTATACTAATTAGTTTTGCTTTTCTATTTTCAAGATCAGGTACTGGATATTTCCTCTGTGCAACTATTTGGATTGTTCATTTCGTAACCTGTCAAATGAAAACATATAAAAAATTAATGGTAGTGTTGCCTTTGACGATTATAATCGTTTTTTATGGATTGGCTTATTTTTCAAAGACTGAGATGGGGACAGAAGTCATGGATAGATACGAAACAATAGATGCAAATTATTCTGGTGATAGTAGGTCTGGAACAATTAGAATTTATAGAGGTTTTTGGGTTCAAGCAACGATGCCGATTATTACTCAGGTCTTAGGAGTTGGTCTTGGTGGTACAAATGATGTGATAGATAAAAGCCCTCTTGCATTGATGTTTTACGATGAATATTATGTAAATAATGCTTCTGGCTTTTTGATCGCATTTGGATATATTGGTACGATTCTTTTTCTTTTATATATAATTTCTCTTTGTAACAGAAAGAATACAGGAAGCGTAATGATTATTTCTGCATTTGTTTGTCTTTGTTTTTTAGAAAGTTTTCTGTTTGATTCAAGAATGCTCTTATATATTATAATTCCGTATGCTTATAATTTAAAGTTAATTAATAAATAGAATTATGAAAAGAATTTTAATGATTGCTCCATTTTCTTATCCAGTTGCAGGAGCGGAGGCTATTGTAAATATTAAATTATTAAAATCTCTTACAAAGTCTGAGAAATTTGAAATAGATCTCGTTTCAAAAAAGTACATCTCAATTAATTATCCATCAGGTGAATTGGAGTCTTATGGGGTAAAACTTAAATCAATCCATATCGGTAGCGTAGAGAACAAAGTTAATCTTAAAACTTTATTTCAACATATAGCTTGTTTGTTTACTTTAGGTGTAAGTTTTAAAGGGTGTCATTGGGCTTATTCAGTACGAGGAATTGTAAAAAAATTAATAAGAGAGAATACGTATGATTACGTTCTTACTAAAGGTGAATTAGCAATACCCTTGGGGAATTTTGCGCGAAAGAAAGGCGTTAAATGGATTGCCACTTGGAATGATCCATGTCCTAGCTCCATGTATCCAGCTCCTTACGGACGAGGCCTTGAGTATAGAGGTTCGATATTTGATCGTGCGCTGATTAAGATGATGCGAAATGCAGACTTTCATGTTTATCCAAATGTGAGATTGGCAAATTATATGCAAAATATAATAAAGGCTTCAAATTCGCAAATTAGAATTATACCTCATGTAGTGTTAGAAAATAATCGCCAAGTCATAAAAGGTGATTGTTTGCGTCTTATACACTCTGGCAATTTGTTTCCTCCGAGAAGTCCAAAGACATTCTTGGAAGCAATTAGGAAATTTTTAAATAAATATGACAAACCTAAATTTAGGTTCTCTATATTAGGGAATTTGTCAAAAGAAGACCAAAAGTTCCTATTTGAATGTGGTTTAAATGACTATGTGGAATATTTAAAGCCAGTTGAATATTCACAGAGTCTTGCCTTGTTGAATAAATTTGACGTTGCGGTTATAATTGAAGCAGATTGTAAAGAAGGTATTTATTTACCTACTAAAGTGTCAGATTTTATGCAGTCGCAAATACCTATTTTTTCTGTTTCTCCATCAATTGGTGTTTTACATGATCTATATGATGAAGGAAATATACCTTATTTTGCTGATGTAAAAGATGTGGATAGTATAGTCCAGACTTTAGACACTATTTATAAAGATTTCTTATGTGGAAGTATTAAATCAAATAATGTACCTAATGAATACTTACCTGAGAATGTAGTTGAAACTTATTATAATTTCTAAGAGATGCTTATATCTATAATAATTCCTACTTATAAGCCACAAGCATATATTTGGGAGTGTCTTAATTCTATATATAATCAGACCTTTTCAAGGTCGAATTATGAATTAATCCTTGTGTTAAATGGTTGTCATGAACCTTATCATACGCAAATTATAAATTGGATTTCAGAACATCCAGAATTGCAGGTGCAATATTATCAAACAGATGAAGGGGGCGTAAGTAATGCTCGCAATATAGCACTTGATAATGCAAAGGGAGAATATGTTACGTTTATTGATGATGATGACTTGATTTCTCCTACTTATTTGGAAGAATTGTACGAAAAAGCTGCACCCGACACCGTATCGCTGTGTTATCCGTATGCTTTTAATGATGGGAAAATTGAGGAGCAGTTGTCATATACCATAACTGAAGCCTATAATTACTGTATAAGTCGGCAGTGTAAAAGCCTGTCATCTAGGGTTCGGAAATTTTTTTCTGGACCCTGTATGAAGCTCATTCCAATGAGCTTCATACAGGGAAGACGCTTTGATGTGCGTTTTAAAAACGGCGAAGACAGCCTCTATATGTTTTTGATATCTGACAAAATTCATAAGCTGTCTTTTACTTCACGGCATGCAATCTATTATAGAAGGTTTAGAGAAAATTCCGCAACGACGACTAAGCATGCTTGGGGTTATATGTTGAAAAACGGATGGCTTATGGCTTGTTCGTATACCCTGATTTTTTTTGCAAAACCTTTTGATTATAGTTTTATCCTATATGTCGTACGATTGCTTGGGGTATTGAAGACCATTATCGTGAGAGCTTAAAACAATGGCTTTTCTGGGTGCTGTTAATGGAGAATGCAAGTAAGCAGTCAAATTAGGGTTCAGTAAATGGTTTTATATCTTTGCAGCTGAACAAAGTAATATAATTATGTACAGTAACGAAGATTTAGAACGCTTTTACTTCAAGTATCAGTCAGAAGCATTGCCTCATGGTCAGTCCTTACAGTCTTTCTGTTTGAACAACAATGTACCATACAATCTCTTTTCCAAATGGTACAAGGATACTCACCGCAAAATTGTGTCAGTTCAGGTTGATGACCGTCCTTTAGAATAGTGTCGTTCGGAGTCTGACTACGGCTCGTAACAACTCCTTTCATTTTGGAAGTGACCTGGGCGCTCAAATGTCGGCCACGTATCACAGCATCATCAGCACAGTGAAACTTCATGGCAGTTCCGTATGGAGTTATCTGGGTAAATTTTTCACAAAAATCTTCGAGGGTTGTAGGGATTATTCCTCTCTCTTACCCTCTTGTATCGGACTAGAATAGTCCTTAACGTTAAAAATCAATTTAAATTTTAACAAGTCAGTGAAGGTAGGCACCGAAAAGTGCCTACTCTCTGGGGTATGCCCTAAATTGACTGCTTACGAAAAATCGTAAAAGTGGTTAACTTATTGAAAGATAGTGGGCAAACTGTATTAGTGGTTTTCAATTAAAGTATTAAGATATTTATATTATCAATTTTTCAATTATGGCATTTGAAATAGATTTATTACCAGTAGGTTCTGAAAAGAAGAGTGGTGATTGTATTGCTATGCGATACGGCGACTTGGTGAAAGGAAAAGAGAAGCAAACTGTCATTATTGTAGATGGTGGTTATGCAGGTACGTGGAAAGATACGTTGAAACCTTTTCTTCGAAAATATTATAATTGCGAGATAAATGGCAAACTACATATAGATTTAGTTGTTCTGTCTCATCCGGACTTAGATCATGTTTCAGGATTGGTAGAAATGGCAAAAGATGATGATGTCAAAATTGGTATGATTATGATGCATAGACCTTGGGAAGAAATTACGCCTTCTTGGTTTAAGGATGGCAGAATTACCAAAAAATCGTTAAAGGATAGGTTGGGGGATGCTTTTGAAAAGGCGAAGGAACTTGCAGATGAGACTTTAAATATAAGCCAGACTAAATTGGAAGTAGGAACGTATACTTTTAATAAAGCCTCAATAACGATATTAGGCCCTACGTCAGACTTTTACAAAACTTGTATTGCTAATTGTGAAAAGACACCACCACAAGGAAAACTTGTGAAAAATCTTCCTCAAACTCAAGGTGGAAATGGTGCGATAGCATTTGAACCTTATGTGAAGGGTAAAATTAAATGGGACGATAGCGAGAGTACGTCTCCCATAAATGAGTCCAGCTTGATTATTTTATTTGAGTATGAGGGTACAAAGGTTTTGTTTACAGGTGACGCTGGCAAGGAAGGATTGAGTAAAGCGATAAAATATGCTCATGATAATAATATAAAATTAAATGACTGTTCGATTATAAAAATGCCGCATCATGGTAGCCGAAAGAATGTTAATCCTGCCATCATGGATGCTTTCGTTGGAAGTAGAGCACTTTATTATTCATGTGCTTCAGATGATTTAGGGCATCATCCTTCGCAGAGACTTATAAACTTGATGAATGAGAAAAATTTCAAGCAGTTTAGTACAAGTGGAAGTACATTGCATTATGGAAAGAATGCCCCAGATCGAGGTTGGAAAACTGCTTCTGAATTTATCTCCTCTGATAAGATAGAAAAATAGATATGATGACTAATAAGACAGTATGTATAGATTTAGATGGCACCCTTATTCATTATGAAGAATGGCAAGGAGAGGAGCATTTCGGGCATCTCTTGCCTGGCGCTTCGGATGCTACAAAAATCTTGCATGAGAAAGGATGGTATATTATAATCTATACGACAAGGGCTAATAAAAGTATATTGACCAAATTCTTGTCGGATAATAAAATAGAATTTGACGCCATCAACGAGAATCCTTATCAACCTCAAAATGCAAAAGGAGGAAAGCCTATAGCAGATGTCTACGTTGATGATAGGGCATTGTGCTTTAAGGGTAATTGGCAGCAAACTGTCAAAGAAATAACAGAATTCAAACCTTGGGAGAAAAAGGAAGACCATAAGAATGATGATAGTCAATACCCTAAGCAACTGTTAATAAACGATTTTCAGCAAGCATTTTATATGCTTCGTCATTATGACGACGTAAATTGGAACTTGACAAAGTTTTCTTTTGGACAAATATTGGTTTCATTAGGAGCTTGTTGGACTATCTTTTTTGAGGCGAACAAATCGAATGCTTTATCTATCTTAAAATCTTATTATTTGGTTGGTATATTTGTGTTGTTGGTTTTGTCCGCGGCTTTCACATTAATATCTATTTTAGGTATTTGCAAGAACAGAACATATTTTGTAAAAGTTAGTCGTTATATTAACGAGCACAGAAAGTTTGCTTTGGATAATAGCAAATTATGTTTTAACAACGTTAGTAAAATGTGGAATAACCCAGAAATGCCTAAGAATTTAGATTGGGGTAGTACGCAGCTGATTTGTTTGTATTTGCTTTGTGGATGCTATATCTTGGAGGTGCTTTTTGCAGGAGTAATGATATATAATATGCCTTTCAACTTTTTGAAAGTAGTTTGTATGGTTTCACTAATTGTTATATGTCTATCAATATGTGGATTCTCTATATGGAAATCTCTAAAGGAATAGAGGTTTACTAGTGCTCCCTTTTTCTTTTGTTATTATCCCCATTCGAACGGCGACATAGCGCAGAGCAATACTGCGATGGGGAACTTCAAATATAATTTTATTATGCAAGACTACGGATTAGTATCCATTATAACCCCCACATGGGCGTGTGCTAATTTTATAGCCGAAACAATCCAAAGTATTCAAGCGCAGACCTATCAGAATTGGGAACTGCTGATTCAAGATGACTGCTCAACAGACAATACCTTGGAAGTGGTTAAGCCGTTTATGGAAGCGGATGAACGCATTAAATATGCGTGCAACGCGCAGAACTCTGGAGCTGCCATTACCCGAAATAATGTACTGCGCAGAGCAAAGGGACGATGGATTGCTTTTTTGGATTCAGATGACCTTTGGAGTTATGATAAATTGGAGAAGCAATTGACCTTTATGGTGCAAAACGGCTATCATTTCTCTTATACAGGTTATGAGGAAATGAATGAAGATTCCAAACTTACCGGGGTAAGACTATCGGGACCTAAGCACATCACAAAATGGGGTATGTATAGCTTTTGTTGGCCGGGATGTTTAACTGTGATGTTTGATAAAGATCAGGTTGGATTGCTGCAGATTGCTGACATCAAAAAGAATAACGATTATGCTATGTGGCTTAAAGTAATTCAAAAGACTGATTGCCATTTGCTTGATGAATGTTTGGCAAAGTATAGGCGTGGAAGAAAGGGTAGTGTTTCTACTCATGGGTATGCTACGATGATACGTTGGCATTATAAGCTATGGCATAAAGCTATGGGCATGAATACTTTATTAAGTATGTTTTGGACAGGAATGAATTTGGTGTGTGGGGTGTATAAGAAACTGCACTATGTGAAGAACACTGCTGTTGCTGATGAAAAACATTGAGGATGCTCTTTTTAAGCTTGTTACTGCCGGACTTGAGGAAAATAACACCTGTAGTTTTTCAGAGGACGTAGATTGGCTGAAGGTTTTTAAAATAGCCAATATGCAAGGTGTTGCAGCTATTTGTTTGGATGGATTGCAAAAACTGAATCAGAAAATAGTTGTGCCTTATCCTATAAAGATGCAATGGATAGCTTCTACACTAAAGCAAGAGCAGATGTATAAGGCTCAATGGTTGTCGGCTAAATCTTTAGCAAAATTTTGGCATGATGCAGGATTGCGTGTTTACGTGATGAAGGGGTTTGTGTTGGCATATATGTATCCAAGACCTAGTACTCGGTATTCATGTGATATGGATTGCTTTTTGACAGATGAAAAAGGATGGGGTGGTGAAAAAGGGAATAGTATCGTAGAAAAGCAGGGGATTGATGTAGATCGAAGTTACTATAAAAATTCGAAGTTTTGCTACAAAGGACTGACGATAGAAAATCACCGATATCTGTTGCCGATAAAAGGTTCAAAGAAGGCGAAGCGTTTTGAAAAATGGCTGCGAATGCAGATGGTGGAAACGGCAGATGTGAAATGTATAGGTGATTCTTATTTGCAAGTACCGTCAGAAATGTTTAATGCTGTATATATTCTGGCTCATGCTCAAGAGCATTTTTTTGAAGAAGGAATCATATTAAAGCATGTATGTGATTGGGCTATGTTGCTTAAGGCTTATGAGGGTAAGGTGGACTGGGATGAATGGAAATGTGTGTGCAAGGAATATGGTATGTTGTCTTTTGGATATGCCATGAGTCGATTAGCGCATAGAGTATGCGGAGTAAGCATACCTTTTGATTGTCCTAAAGATGAGAAATCAGATAAGCGTTTGCTGGATGATATACTTCATAGAAAACCTGCAGCAAAGGAAAAACGTTCTGATACACAAGTAAGAATTGACTTGGTGAAAAACATGTTTAGCAATAGTTGGAAATACCGATTATTTTCTGATACAAACTTCCTGATGTTTTGTGGAAGACGTGTGTGGGGATATTTGTTTGATAAGGATTTAGAATAGTTTGACTTATGATTTTCAAAAGACTCTTTGACATTGTTGCGTCCCTTTTGGGATTGCTTCTGATTTGGTGGATTTTCCCCATAGTCGCGTTTTTAATTCACAGAAAGATGCCGGGCGGTCCGGCTTTTTTTTGTCAGAAACGAGTAGGTAAGGATGGTAAGTTATTTACATGCCATAAGTTCCGCTCAATGACGGTGAAGCATTCAGGCTCGTCGGTATCGGTGGCCGGAGACAGCCGCATTACACCGTTTGGGGCAAAGCTTCGTCATTACAAAATAGATGAATTGCCCGAACTTTGGGATGTGCTGATAGGCAATATGTCGTTTGTCGGTCCCCGTCCGGATGTACCGGGATATGCCGATAAATTGCAAGGTGATGATAGAGATGTACTGAAATTGCGTCCGGGAATAACCGGACCTGCCACGTTGAAATACCGTTTGGAAGATGAAATGATTAGCGAATATGTGGCAAAGAAACAGGCAGAGGGCGATACACGTCCCATGCAAGAGATTGCTACGGAGTATAATGATATGGTTATCTATCCTGACAAAGTACGCTTGAACTGTTATTATTATCGTCACTACTCTTTTTGGAAAGATATCGAAATGATATTCGCTACGGTACTTGGCTTTAAAGTGAAGTTTGCAGGAGAGGAAGTTTGAGTGATTATTAATTTGTAGTGTTAAATAAAGGTTCAGCAGGTATGATTGAATAGACATACGTCTGTGGAGCGAAACCACTACCTGCTACATTCCATAGTCTAGGTGGTTATGGCTGTAGGATATCACCTCTTTCCATTCCGAACAGAGAAGTAAAGACTACAAACGCTGATGGTACTGCAAATGCGGGAGAGTAAGAAACTGCCTTATAGATGAAAAGCTGAATTGTTGCATAGGTTGGGATGATTGGAGCAACTATTTGATATAAATATTTAAATGTTATACATCTATGAAAGTAAATGTATTTATCAGTAAGAAAATGTAGGCAGTTAAATCTTCATTTCAAAAGAAGATACTGCCTACACTCAAGTGCTCAACTGCGGAAGTTGAAGTAGGTCTCTGTATTTTATCATTGGTATTAACCTGTATGTCAATATTGATGGCAAAGATCGGCTACGGATGTATAGCCTTCGATACTTTGATGCTCGTAAGGGCCTTGGTACAAGGGTAGTTATGGAAATGGCAATCCGCTATTAGTATGTTATCCATAGGGCTGACAGTAGCTGGACTCTTAACGATAGGTTCAGTAGCTCTTGTGTTGGGATTTGCATCTGTCATACTTGATGTGACCATACTAATATTTGCATATAGTAACTATACCAAATCTGGTAACAGAGTAAATTCAGAGTAGATTGTAGGGAAAGGTTTTCTTTCCAAGATGAGTGAGCCGTACACTCATGAATAAACGGGGTTGGCGGTCTGCGGACTGCGGACTGCCAACTTTTAAAGAAGAAACTTCTATATGCCATAAAAAATAGTAAGGTAAGCAGTTAAATTAGGGCTCAGTAAATGGTTTTATATCTTTGCAGCTGAACAAAGCAATATAATTATGTACAGTAACGAAGATTTTGAACGCTTTTACTTCAAGTATCAGTCAGAGGAATTGCTCATGGTCAGTCCTTACAGTCTTTCTGTTTGAAAAACAATGTACCATACAATCTCTTTTCCAAATGGTACAAGGATACTCGCCGCAAAATTGTGTCAGTTCAGGTTGATGACCGTCCCTTGGATTTGTGTAGGAAAAATTTTCTTCAAATTTACAATGCTGTTTCATGTGTCGTTCGGAGTCTGACTACGGCTCGCATCAAGTCCTTTTATTGGAAAAGTGCCCTGGGTGCTCAAATGTCGGCCACGTATCACAGCATCATCAGTACAGTGAAACTTCATGGCAGTTCCGTATGGAGTTACCTTGGTAAATTTTTCACAAAAATCTTCGAGGGTTGCAGGGATTATTCCTCTCTTACCCTCTTGTATCGGACTAGCATAGTCCTTAACGTTAAAAATCAATTTAAATTTTAACAAGTCAGTAAGGTAGGCGTCGAAAAGCGCCTACTCTCTAGGCTATGCCCTAAATTGATTGCTTACGAAAATTTATAAATGATGCAACTCATTTATTGCTATATAGAAAAATTCCGGAATATTCAGCAACAGGAAGTCTCTTTGTCAGACAAATTCAAATGTTCATATAAGAATGGAAGATTGTTGATAGAATTGTTAAGTGACAATTCTATGGCAGACTACATCTATGAGAATGATTTCATGCGTAACCTAAGAATTATTGTGGGAAAGACAGGTTCGGGAAAGACTAACTTCTTACAGATGATAGGTATGGATATGTGGAGGCGTATGGATTCTGCAAAGAATGACGCCTACTTCATGTTGTATAAGATGGAAGCCAAGAATAAGTTTTTCATTGAAACAATTGGCATGGCCATACCTGAAATAGAGAACTTTTTGACAATAAGACGTACACATTCAAAAGTTGCAAAGGAAGTATACAAAATACAATATGATTTTGATAGTCAGAAAATAATAGATGTAGGAGATGTTAACTATGAAGACGTAGAAAACACATTTATCGTCAATGCCTTTGATAGAAATGCTTTTGCTGATTGTCCATACGAAAACGAAAGACAAGAAGGAGTAGTCAATCATGACAACTTTATTGGGAGAATGATAACTCAATTTGGGAATGTCAGTGTATCAATGGAGTGCGAATACCTGAAAGCATATCTAAACAAGATGCCGCAAGATAGTATCAAAAGAAAAGCGTCTCTTGTGATACGTTGGAACAACTGGCAAAACAAGCATGAATTTGACTTGGACGAGCATCTTGTAAAATGTGAGTATTGGACATACAAGGATAAGGCTGAAAAACAACGAGAATATAACGCAAGATACGGAAAACCATTTGATACTCCGATAAAATATCCCAAGAATTCTACACCCAAGCGGCGATTCCTTCATGATTTGATGACAGACTTCGCCATATATCTGAGAAAGTGTGCAGAATGTGTGGACGAGAATTTTCCTGAGAAATATTTTGACTTTGCAGGATATACAGAAGATTTAGGTGTTGACAATCCAAGAGAACTACCTGACGGAGTTAAGATGTCTATTCTGCAAAGGATAGACTGGCTTTGCCAATACATAGACTACCATACCGATGAAATGTATGGCAATAAGGGGTTGTTATGGCAGATAGGAAGTGACATCAAAGATTTGTTTTATCTATTGGGCAAGATGGACGACAGATATTTTACCGATGAAGAGTTTTCAATACCAGCAATTGACATTGATATATCTGAAGGTGCTGTTATGCGTAATGTCTTTGAACGTATGGAGCAATACAGTCCAGACCAAATAGGTATTTTTACAAAAAGTCTTTTGCCCTATCATTGGACATACGTAAGTTCTGGAGAATATCAATACGCTAAAGTTTGGGGTATATTAGAGACATATGGAGTTAAGGTAAAAGTACTGAAGAAAGGCGAGAAATTTTCAGAAGCACGACAACCCAATTTCATATTGTTGCTTGATGAGCCAGAAAATTATATGCATCCAGAAATGTGCAGAACTTTCATTCACGATTTGAATAATCTGCTAAAACAGAGAAAACCGAAGTCGAATTTTCAGGTAATACTCAGCACTCATTCACCATTTATGTTATCGGACGTACTTGCCAATCAGATAATTAAGATGGATTATAATAATAAGGGACTTTGTATAATATCACATGCAGAAAAGCCGACTTACGCTGCAAATATACACAGCATAATGGCAGATAGTTTTTTCTTGAAATACACTATAGGCGAACAAGCAAGGGTGTTTTTGACAGAAAAGTTAGAATTGTTTAAGGATATGTATAAACGAAGAGGAAATCTATCTGATACAGATAAAGGTGAGATTGTCATGATGCAGGAGTTACTTCCCAATATAGGTGACGAATTGATTCGGCATGGAATGTCTTTAATTATAAACAAATTGCAATGATAAGATTATCTTTCTTAAATATAGAAGATCTAAAGCTGATGCATTTTGAGGCTGTAAAAAGCTATGTGAAGAATACTATGCGTATGGAATGGCGCAAGGATTTTTATAGTCGTGTGATTGCTCTTTCGGGGTTTGAAGCATATAAGAAGGGATATGACGAAGGAAGGGGTACCTTTGATTGGTTGAAACAATTTCTCTTGGCAGATTGCGATACGCTGGCATATTGGGTAGCGAATCAGGCGGATAAACTGAAATTCGACTATATGAAACGATTGTATCTTAATCGTTTCTCCAAAAGTTCAACTGACTATGTTGATAAGGATGGAACATACAATGCCTATACTCTTTTTGAGAGAATGAACATAAAAGTTTGTCCATATTGTGAGCATGAGTTCTTGGATATTGTAAAAGTAGGTGATGGATTGAAGAGAACCATAGAGTTTGACCATTTTTACCCCAAAGGTGATAAGGAATATCCAGGTTTGGCTATGTGTTTCTATAATTTGATACCGAGTTGTAAACCATGCAATCAGTTAAAGATGACAAATCCTGTTGCTGCCAATCCATATAGCAAGAATATTGAAAAGTTAACGTATCTATATCCAGATATTCCTATAGGAGTGAATATGGATGATTTGTCAGAGGAGGATTGTAAGTTGAGAATCAACCCAATTGGAGCAATGATTATTAATGAGAGTACACTCGCCTTGGAACAAAGATACGATAACCAGACAACCACAGCTTACAAACTATTAAAGAGTAAACAAGATTTTAATGATGATAAGTTAAGTGAATTGGAAAGATTGGGAATTGGCAATGCAGAACAGATGCGGAGATATATCTTTGGCAAGCCCTTGAGTGAAGCAAGAGGAAAAGAATTGCATACAAAAATGAAATATGATTTGATTGGATATTGAAGAAAAAATAATATATAACAAGCTATGTTAGAAGAACGTAAAACGATTTATCTATGCCTTGCCCACATGAGTGAGGCCGGTTTGGAACAGAAATATGTGAAGGAGGCATTTGATACGAACTGGGTGGTGCCTATGGGACCCAATGTCAATGCCTTCGAAAAAGACCTGGAGGCGTTTGCCAACAGTAAGGAGGATGGAACAGAGCCGCTCGACAGAAAGGTGGTTTGCCTTTCGGCCGGAACGGCAGCGGTGCATCTGGCACTGATTGGCTGCGGCGTAAAGGCAGGCGACGAGGTGCTGGTGCAAAGCTTTACGTTCTGCGCTTCGAGCCATCCGGTGACTTATCTGGGGGCGAAGCCCGTGTTCGTGGGTTCAGAAAGGGATACTTGGAACATGGACCCCGTTCTTTTGGAAAAGGCCATCATCGACCGCAAGGAAAAGACCGGCAAACTGCCGAAGGCCATTGTGCCCGTAGCTCTGTATGGTATGCCTTACTGCATTGACGAAATCATGGCGATTGCCGACAAATACGGCATTCCCGTGGTGGAAGATGCTGCCGAAGGCATGGGTTCGCGTTTCGGCGGACAAGTGCTCGGTACGTTCGGAAAGTACGGCGTGCTGTCGTTCAACGGCAACAAGATGATTACGACCTCGGGCGGCGGTGCCCTGATTTGTCGCAGCGCAGAGGACGCCAACGAAGTGATGTGGTATGCCACCCAGGCCCGCGATGCTTACCCCTACTACCAGCACACGGCCATCGGTTACAACTACCGCATGTCGAACATCTGCGCCGGTATCGGCCGCGGACAGATGACGGTGCTCAACGACCACATTGCCCACCACAAACATGTGCAAGCCTTGTACGAAGAACTGCTGAAAGACGTGCCCGGTGTGCACATTCACAAGCAGCCCGCCGACCCACGCTACGATGCCAACTTTTGGCTCTGCGCAGCAACGCTCGATGAGGACGTGAAGGTGCAAGGACAGGAAAATGCCTACAAGGAAGTAATCAAGACGGCTGTGGGCGGAGCTGCCGGCGTGATTCATGCCGTAGACTCAGCCACGACCGACTGTCAGCCGAATGAGAACGTAGAAGCCTTGCGCGTGTTTATGTTAGGCAAGAAGGTGGAATGCCGCCCCGTTTGGAAACCCATGCACAAGCAGCCGGTGTATGCCGATGCTGCCGTATATACCAACGGTGTGGAAGAAGACCTGTTCAAGGTAGGTTTCTGTCTGCCGGCAGGTCCTTGGGTGACGGACGAGGATGTACATTATATAGTAGACTGCATTAAGGAAGCGATTGCTCGCTAAACCTTCTAGTTACAGAGCGATTAACGACACGATATGTAAGCGGCATATCCTGTGCGTTAATCGCTCTTTTTATATTCTGTTCATGATGAATTCGCTGATAAAAGCTATGTGGAAGTTCTGTGTCTTCCTGTTTATACCGCGCAAATCGAATCACTTACCCAATAATTAAAAGCAATGGAAATAAACAACGATTTTTTACAAAACCTTATGGAACAGGCCAAGGTAAAGACTCTGTAGAAATGGAGTGGAGAAACGCTCATATTACGTACGTTTTAGAAATCGGAATGCGATAAAATGGTATATCCCTATTTCATTTTTTTTTGCGCTTAAAAAACGTTCTGAAATGCTTGTAAATAAAAGGGTTAGGGGCTTCGGAAAGCTGTTTGAAAATATAGGGGTGCGATATCAGGTGCCGAAAAAATTTGGATTTCGGGGTATTTAGGTTGTATCTTTGCACTTGTTAAGTCGGGCTGTGTATGGCCTGCGTGATGAAAAAACAAAGGTTCTCAGTTAAAAAATCGTTCTTTGACATATTGTTACAACAGAAAGTAAGGCAGGTAGGCCTGTCTGAAACATCGGGGTGAATGAAGGATTTTTGTGTGGTTGTAAGGAGCTATCCTCGAAAAGATGTAGGATTTCGGCAAAAGTATCCTCGAAAAAGTGTGATGGTTGTTGGTTTTTATCCTCGAAAAAGTGTGGTTACCTACTTCAATGCAAATGATTTTTCTTTGTCAATCTATCATATAGTGAACAAATTATATTGTTTTTGCTCATTATATGATAGGTTGGCAGATATTGCGAGTTGAAATATGCAATTTAGTCACGATATATGGGATAATTCATCCTGCAAAGCCCTGCATCTTTTATATTGGGTTTGCAACTTCGCTTTGGCTTGGTTCACTTTATCCCGACCACCGATGCGGATGGCACGTTGTAGATAATCACATAAATTTTGATAGGTTCTTCTGTTACGTTCATGAACATCCATCATTCGGATTGCGTGCTGGATATAGCGGTCAATAAGTTCTTCCCGATAGGTAGGCAGAAGGGCAGATTCATACTTGATAAAGGTGGAAATGTACGAATTCTTTTGCAAGTAAGCGTGCAGTTTTTCTGTCCATCCCTCTTTGGCACAGATATCTGTATATAAACCACCATGTGCAGGAAGTGCCATTTCTGACAATTGTACAATAAAGGCAGGCCATTGTTCGGTTGGAATCACCTCTTTCAGCAATTTATAATATTCCTCTTTCAAATGGTTTTCATTCAAAAGAAGGTAGCAGGTTACCTCCTTGACCATCTGTTTATTGCCTTCCTTTTGCGCAATTTCAAGTTTCCATTGGTTCCATTGGGTTACCAATCCTTGATATTCTTTATCTTGTATGATGCCTTCTTCGCAAAGTTGGTAGGCACGTTGGTAATCCGAGTCTTGCATGGCATCCTGAATAGCCTGTCTTCTGAACTTTTCGATCTGAAGATGTTGAAGGGCAAACTGCTTACCGGCTTCTGCCCCTTTATATTCAGTCAATAAATCCTTTTTCAGCATCATCATTTCGGAATACATGTATCCTTCTTTTAAGTTGGTATCACTTTCCAGTTTTTCCAATATTTCATCATACTCTTTTTCACAGTTAGCATGCTGATACAGAATTTTATATATATTCAAATGCCAATCCCAACCATTAAATACCTTGTCTTGAATACATGACCAGCAAGCATCCATCAATGCTGTGCGTCCGTTTTCATCCAATATACATACCTCTTCATCATCCAATGCATGCAAACTGTTGAAAGCTTCATTTATGATAATACTCAGATAACCTTCACTGTCATCCGAATTGTCCAACGCTATGATTGCTTCCCTCAGTATTTCAAAGCAGATATCAATGGTTGCTTTAAAAATGCCTTTCTCTCGGAACGTGTTAGCCGCTTCCAAAACATCATACATTTGATCAAATAATATGGATTGTTTGTCGAAAGGAATGTAGTCGTATTCATCTTTGGCATCATAAAAGGCTTCAGCGATTTGATTAAGGTAAACTTTGACTGAATCCTTGTTGATAAAATAGGATTCAAATGCTTTTAAAAACTGGGTTTTAACAACAGGTTCACTTAAGATTTTCTTTATGAAGGAACGTAAATCCTCTTCTGGAATTTGTTGTAAAACTTCGATAAACTGTTCTTTCTTTATTTTGTTTTTCTTAGCCATGATACCATGTATTATAGGTTGTAGTTAGTATACAGACCTTTTCTCTGATGGGCCTATATGCATTTGGGGAACAAAGATAACCTATTTGTTTGTAACTCTATCCTAAAAAATGGTATATTTTCAGTATGAATGGTTGAAAAACAAAGGTAATCTATGGTACTAACAACGAAGAAGATGTAATGTTTAACGGAAGCATAAGGATGTAGTACACCTGTGCTTCACAAAATATTACATCACAATGAGCAGATCAGGAAAGAAGTTCCCAGCAGGGGGCATTGGGGCGCAGTTTAAAAGTTCTGTAGAATCCCATCCTAGCCAAAGATAGTACATACCCTATACAAGAAGAATGGAATATCAGCAATGCCATGTAGCTGTGCCTTTACTGCTTGTTGATACTTATTGTAACTTGTCTTTAACTGCTTATCATTTACCCACGCAGCATATTTACATCGCTGATTATCAGTGACTATTCATTTTAATCGGTACAACTTCTGTTTTGACAAATACACAGAATGTAGGGACAAATGCAATGTGCTATATTTCATAGCTTTGCATATACGTGTTGTACCGCCTCTTTTCAGTCCTTTTGCGAATGTCCGCTATCAGATACAAGGTATTGAATGATAGGGTATTTCCGCAGGCATGTTACAGAATGCTTGTTGAATGTAAAGGTAGTGGTTTTCATGGAATTTCTGTGGTTTGCGGTGGAATTTTTGCGTTCGGTACTCGATTCGTTGGAAAAAGTGTAGCAAAACGGAATTATTCGCTTGAAAAAGTGTTTGTATGCCATAAATGGTACACTTTTATTCGGAGGAAACCATTATATCATATCGGGTGTAATTCTGCATCGGACATCAATATTATACCTGAAATGGTATAAATCAATAGACTTGGCTGAACTCCATAATGTCGAGCATCTGATATAATATTCCGTCAATAGCGGAATGCCAACTTTGGTGAAAATGACCATAATACCAATGGTTCACCGGATGATTGTCAGTTTTGAGATGATGCAGGATCATATCCATTGTTTTTCTTTCAGATTGTACATCTTTAAGAAGTGATGAATCGTTCTTAGCCCATTGGTTAAGGTTGCTTTTTGAGAATAACTCACAATGTGATGGCGCAGTATGTGTGACAACTGTATCAATCAAGAAGTTTGCACAGATGGTATTCATCTTATCAGCGTCGTAAATAGGAGCTTCATTCTTCCAATATAAATTGCGGGAAATATCATTTTCTTGCAACTCATTGGAGTGAACTCGATATTTTCGTTTGTTCCATTCATTTATGCGATAATTTCGGTCAATAGAAATAGCTCCGCCTACACAAAGGATGGAATGATTACAGGCTTGAAGGATAGCATAATCAGGAACAGAAATGAAACGTTTGTAACTGAATGTTGTTCCTTCGAAATAAGCTGGATTATCATGATTGCCACGTACAAATACAATCCAATTGTTGGCTTGGTTCATTCGCTTGACATTTCGTCTAACCATCTGCTCATAATACTCTTTCTTTTCGAAGCCAAAACCACAATCCCCGGCTACAATTAGCAAAGTGTCCGTAAGCTGATATTGGATACAGAGCTTGAACACCAACTGATTAAAGTCTCCATGAATGTCACCGGAGACAATAATTGTCTTGACTTCGGGAAAAGATAGTGAGAATATGCCGTTATGATTCATCTTTTTTATAGACTAATTCCATTGTTTTTTAACAGTGCAATTCGATAGTTGATGTTACTTCTTTTTATAGTATTCATCAATAAATCGGCCTACTTCGTCCATTGAAATTTCTCCTTCGATATGCTTACGGGCAGTTTCGATAAGGAAGTTAGACACGCGCAGATTGTCAACGTCTTGTAATCCTATAGATGTTCTCCACAATTTGGCTCGTTCACGCTTTTCCAAATCTTCGCTATTTAGGTATTCTTCAAATACGTTCATATAATGTTTTGTTAGATGCTATTCGCATGAAATCACTCAAAATATTTCCTTAAATAATCTTCCTGATATTCATTAAGTTCTTTGAATTGTGAGTGACGATTGATACCTATTTCTTCAAGAGTGTCTAATGATAAAGCATCTCCCATATACATTGCTGCTGTTGGAATGAGTTTATAACAATCGTTATCTGCCTTAAATGGAGTAATCCAACAAGAACTGTCTTCACGAATACAACTAATATCAACCACTTCAAGACGAAAGCGTATTTGATAATGACCTTTACCTATGAGGTAAAGATAACATATATCTCCAACTTGTAGATTTTTGTTACGAGCCTTTTTCCAGTAAGCACATCCCAGTGTCTGAATACTCTTTACATGGTCAATCATGCTCTCTTTTCCTTTTAGTAAAAATATTCGTATCGATTTCATAACTGTTAATAATCTATTGTAGTTATACTATAGCATTTACTAAAGTTTCCCACCCCCAATAAAGAGGGTGGGAAGTAACAGTAATTCAAATTTTCTTCGTAAATTAGA
>OFMA01000552.1_pt1 | contig 28198 bp, 27 predicted proteins | sample 1541011 | NCBI WGS metagenome assembly OFMA01 (sample SAMN04209225, study PRJEB22552) | human gut metagenome | biome: gut; material: feces | host: Homo sapiens | place: USA: Oklahoma
TTCACTGATTCCAAGAAAGAACCGATAGGCAAATGCCCCAAGAAAAATAGAAATAAGGTATGCTTAAAAAAAGTTTAGCACAAAGCAGATGGAAGGACAAGAAAAAGAATATAAAATTTTATAAAAAAACGATTACCCTTAGGAATCTTTTCTCCAAACCATCTTATTAACAACACCGGTATAACTCTGAATAATCTTTACCACCTTAGTGCTGACATTCTCTTCCACATAATCCGGCACTGGAATTCCATAATCGCCGTTTCGGTTCATCTCCACAGCCGTCTCCACAGCCTGAATCAGGCCATTGCCCTCGATTCCCGCCAGGATAAAGCAGGCCTTGTCCAGCGCCTCCGGTCTCTCTGTAGAAGTACGGATGCACACTGCCGGGAACGGATGGCCTACACTGGTAAAGAAGCTGGATTCCTCTGGAAGAGTACCAGAATCAGAAATCACAGCAAAGGCATTCATCTGCAGGCAGTTATAATCGTGGAAGCCTAAAGGCTCGTGCTGAATCACTCTGGGATCCAGCGCAAATCCGCTCTGCTCCAGCCGTTTTCTGCTTCTGGGATGGCAGGAATAAAGAATGGGCATATCGTACTTCTCCGCAATAGCATTGATTGCATGAAATAAAGATAAAAAGTTCTTTTCTGTGTCAATATTCTCTTCTCTGTGAGCAGACAGCAGAATATATTTGCCTTTTTCCAGACCCAATTTCTGATGAACGTCAGAGGCTTCAATCTTTTCCAGATTATCGTGAAGCACCTCCGCCATAGGAGATCCGGTTACATAGGTGCGCTCTTTTGGAAGACCGCAATCTGCCAGATAACGGCGGGCATGTTCGGAATACGCCATATTCACATCAGAAATAATATCCACAATACGGCGGTTGGTCTCTTCCGGCAGACACTCATCCTTACAGCGGTTTCCGGCTTCCATATGGAAAATCGGAATGTGAAGGCGCTTTGCCCCAATCACAGAAAGGCAGGAATTGGTATCCCCAAGAACCAGCACAGCATCCGGCTTGATTTCCGCCATTAACTGATAGCTCTTTGCAATAATATTTCCCATGGTCTCTCCCAGATCATTTCCTACGGCCTCCATGTAGATATCTGGATCCTCCAGCTCTAAATCGTGGAAAAAGACACCATTTAAATTATAATCATAATTCTGCCCTGTGTGAGCCAGAAGGCAGTCAAAATATTTTCTGCACTTTTTGATTACAGCAGCAAGACGGATAATCTCCGGTCTGGTACCAACAATAATCAGCAGCTTTAATTTCCCATTGTCTTTAAAATGCTTCATTCTCTATGCTCTCTCCCTGCTATTTATAGTATTGCAGGGGCACCACCTGACCGGAATCTACCTTTGTTCCTTCTGGCAGATGATTTTCCCCCTTTACAACAGCTCCAGGTGCCAAATGACACCCTTCCTCCAAAATACAGTCATGATCCACAAGCGCGCCGATATTTACAATACAGGCCTTCTTCAGAATCGTTCCTGTATTGACCACTGCATAGGGCATAATTACACATCCTGCTGCAATCTCTGCCCTTGGGCTTACATAGGCAAGAGGATGTATGATTGTAGCCAGGGTAATTCCTGCATCCAGGATTTTGTTCTCCCACTGGATACGCCCTGCGTTATTTCCAAAAGCCGGATACATTTCAACGTCCTGGTTTTGAAAACGGACATAATCTGCACAGGTTCCTACTACCTCCGAACCCTCTGCCCTATCATCCAGAAACAATACTTCTTCATAACGTCCTGTCTGTCTTGCCAGATCTGCCACAACCTGTCCGTGACCACCAGCGCCTAAAATAATCAGCTTCATCGTTTTCCCTCTCCAATCCTTTATACCGGCTCAAAAAAGGTATCTGGTCTCTCCGGATTAAAAATCTCATTACAGGTCATAACCGTTACCAGGTTCTCTGTTTCACTTAAATTAATAATATTGTGTGTCCAGCCTGGAATCATATGAATGGCTTCGATTTTATCACCCGACACTTCAAATTCCACCATTTCCCCTGTATGAATATTCCGCTCCTGAATCAGTCCATGACCGGCAACTACAATAAATAATTCCCACTTGGAATTGTGCCAATGCTGACCCTTGGTAATGCCCGGACGGCTGATATTAATGCTGACCTGACCACAATCTGCAGTATGAACCAGCTCGGTAAAGCTGCCCCGCTCATCGCAGTTCATCTTTAACTCATATTTGAATTTTGTAACCGGCAGATAAGTCAGATATAAACTGTAGAGCTTCTTTGCAAAAGAACCCTCCGGCATTTTGGGCATCATCAGCGTTGTCGGCTGTGCCTGAAACTGCTCTAATAAATCAACGATTTCGCCTAAGGTAACCTTGTGGGTTGTTGGAACGCAGCAATAACGTCCATGCGCATCCAGAACCGTCTCTACTCCATCAAACTCACAATGCTGCTCTTTCCCCTCTAACAGATCATACATGCCTTCCACTAAATCATCAATGTAGAGAAGCTCCAGTTCTGTACTTCGGTCATTTACCGTAAACGCTCCCCCATTTGCAACAGCCCAGCAAAAGGTAGATACGGCAGAATTATATTTCGGACGGCTGTGTCCCATTAAGTTCGGGAAACGGTAAACCGCAACCTTTGCCCCGGTTTCCCTGGCATAATCAAAGAACAATTCTTCTCCCGCCTTCTTGCTTCTGCCGTATTCGCTGTCTCCAAAACGTCCGGCCAGTGTAGCCTGAATCGAAGAGCTCAGCATAATGGAAGCTTTGTTGTTATACTTTTTTAAATTGTCAAGCAGCTCGGAAGCAAATCCAAAATTTCCTTTCATAAAATCCTCTGGATTTTCCGGACGGTTGACTCCTGCAAGGTTAAATACAAAATCTGCCTTCTGACAATAAGAATCCAGCTCCTCTGATGTGGAATCCAGATCGTACTCATAAATGTCTTCGATATGAAGATTGGGACGAGTACGATTCTTATTCTCTTTGATATTTTTCAAATTTGCAACAAGGGCCGTTCCTACCATTCCCTTTGCACCAGTTACTAATATGTTCATAGTCTTTTCCTTTTATCTGTTTTCCTTCCAGGCAGCAATCTCATCTCTGATATACGAAAGCGTCAGCAGCTTCTCTTTTACCTGCTCCACATTCAGAAGCTCTGTATTATTAGAATTAAACTCTGTCAGCTTATTTCGCTCAATATTTCCTTCCTTAAAATACTTATCATAATTCAGGCCGCGCTTATCGCAGGGAACACGGTAGAAATTCCCCATATCAATGGCATTGGAACACTCTTCATTGGTCAGGAGAGTTTCATACATCTTCTCACCGTGACGGATACCAATTACCTTAATCTCATCCTCGGATTCAAACAGCTCCTTTACAGCCTGTGCCAGAACGCCAATGGTGCAGGCAGGGGCCTTCTGAACCATAATATCACCGCTCTCCCCATTTTCAAACGCAAAAATGACCAGATCCACGGCCTCCTCCAGGCTCATGATAAATCTGGTCATTTCCGGCTCTGTAATGGTAATAGGCTTTCCGGATTTGATCTGCTCAATCCAAAGCGGAACAACAGAACCTCTTGAACATAAAACATTGCCATAACGTGTGCAGCAGATTTTGGTCTTTTCCGGAGAAACGGTTCTGGACTTTGCCACAATCACCTTTTCCATCATAGCCTTGGAGGTTCCCATGGCATTGACCGGATATGCTGCCTTATCAGTAGACAGACAGATAACCGCTTTGACACCTTCATCAATGGCTGCTGTCAGTACATTATCCGTTCCGATAACGTTTGTCTTTACCGCCTCTAAGGGGAAGAACTCGCAGGACGGAACCTGCTTTAAGGCTGCTGCGTGGAAAATATAATCCACACCATGCATGGCATTCTTTACCGATGCCAGGTCGCGGACATCTCCAATATAAAATTTGATTTTGTCTGCTACTTCCGGCATTCTGGCCTGGAAGTCATGACGCATATCGTCCTGCTTCTTCTCATCTCTGGAAAAGATACGGATTTCTCCAATATCAGTATTTAAAAAACCGTTCAAAACGGCATTTCCAAAAGAACCGGTACCTCCGGTGATTAATAGGGTTTTGTTTGTAAATGTGCTCATTTGATTGCCTCTTTTCTATAATTCGTATTGCCCAAAATAGATTAATCTCTCCCGTACAGATCTCGTGTATAAACCTTTTCCTGTACATCATCCAGACAAGTATCATAGCGATTTGCGATGATTGCCTGACTCTTTTCTTTAAATCTCTCCAGGTTATTTACTACCCGACTTCCAAAAAATGTACTTCCATCTTCCAAAGTCGGCTCATAAATAATCACAGTTGCGCCTTTTGCCTTAATCCGCTTCATAACTCCCTGAATAGAGGACTGGCGGAAATTATCAGAATTGGACTTCATGGTCAGACGATACACACCAATCACACAGTCCTTTTCCTGATCCGCTGCATAATCTCCACGATTATAATAATCATAGTAACCAGCCATAGACAGTACACGATCTGCGATAAAATCTTTTCTAGTCCGATTGCTCTCCACAATTGCTGACATCATATTCTGAGGTACATCTTCATAGTTGGCCAGAAGCTGCTTCGTATCCTTTGGAAGACAATAACCGCCATATCCAAAAGATGGATTGTTGTAGTGGGAACCAATTCGCGGATCCAGGCACACACCATTGATAATCTGCTGCGTATTCAATCCTTTCATCTCCGCATAAGTATCTAACTCATTAAAATAGGATACACGCAAAGCAAGATATGTATTGGCAAATAATTTCACTGCCTCTGCTTCGGTGTATCCCATAATTAAGGTATCAATATTCTCTTTAATCGCCCCTTCCTGTAAAAGCGATGCAAATGTATTTGCTGCTTTTACCAGTCTGGCATTTTCCACATCCGTTCCTACGATAATTCTGGAAGGATACAGGTTATCATACAACGCTTTCGATTCTCTCAAAAACTCCGGGCTGAAAATAATATTGTCACAATGATATTTATCTCTGACACTGGCTGTAAATCCAACAGGAATTGTCGATTTAATTACCATGATTGCATCTGGATTGTACTGAATCACCAGTTTAATTACTGCCTCCACTGCACTGGTATCAAAGAAATTTTTCTTGCTGTCATAATTTGTCGGGGCTGCAATCACCACAAAATCAGCATCTTTATATGCCTCCTCTGCATTCATGGTTGCAGTTAGATTTAATTCTTTTTCTGACAGATATTTTTCAATATATTCGTCCTGAATGGGTGACTTCTTCTGATTAATTAAATCCACCTTTTCTTGAATAATATCTACGGCCATAACCTCATGATGCTGAGCCAGCAGCGTTGCAATAGATAATCCAACATATCCAGTTCCTGCTACTGCGATTTTATATTGCTTATTTTCCATTTTTACTCCCTCTTTTCTTTTAACTTGAAATAATTTAAATATTTATCTAAAAAAATCTCTTTTGCATTTGAATTCAAAGTACACTGTATCCAAATATATATATTTAGTAAACTGTCCATTATAAAATTCTGAATATATATCACAATCCTTTTTATATCCATTGTATATGAAAAACTCTTTTTTTCCGTTTATTTCAATCCCTTTAAAAAAAATGATTCCAAAATATATTTTGTATGTATTCTCGTTTCTTTATAAAAAAGCGGTGCAATAATTGCAGACGTGAACTGCGCAATTACTGTTGCTAATGCAGCTCCTTTTATTCCCATCACTGGAATCAGATAAAAATTTAATGCGACATTCACAATAGACCCAATAATTAAATACCTCCAAACAAATTTATTCTTTTTTTCACACAGTATCCAAATTCCTCTTGCTGTACCTAGCATTGCAAAAACAGTATACCATATCACTATTCGCAGTGTTCCTGCAGCTATAGCATATGCATCTCCATACAGTATCCTAATAATAAAAGGTGCACATATAGTAATAATTGTCGCGACAGATATGCATCCCCATATGATACAACTATATAATTGTTTTAATCTAACTATATATCTTGAGTCATTTCTATCCCTCATTCCTAAAATCACTGGTCTTGCCGATGTTATAAATGCCTGTGGCAAAAATAACCATGTAGTACACACTGTTAATGCAGCAGAATACAGTCCAGTTTGAGTACTATCTTTAAGAAATTGCTCAATCATAACCTTATCAATCTGAGTGTAAATTACACTAACAAGCCCGGAAATCATAAGCGGTGAACTTTGAACAAGAATATGCGAAATAAGCATTCTATTGAAGCCTATTTTACCGTTCTCTATCACAAAATAACAAAATATTAATCCAAATGCAATAAATAGTGTATCAACACCTAATGAAAAAGCGAACCATACCACACTTTTATTAGTAATTAAAAGAAATATCTTATACATTGACATAACCATATAAGATAAACACTTAATTATAGCAGGATATTTTGAAAGTAATTTTGATTGAAACCAATAATCAAAAACATTAAATGCTTTGAATATAAGAGTCAGTGACTGCAAAAATGTTACCACAATCATCAATCTATCCCACTGTTTCAACACCCCTACTAGCAAAACTATAAGAATACTAGAAATGATGCTTGAAACAAGCCCCATAACTAATGATGTACCCAATACTTCAGGGTTTTTATATTCTTGTCTCGTAAATTCATTTACGAGAACTCCTTCCATCCCCAAGTTTGCAATTGATGTAAAAAAAGCAACGATTGCTGCTGCATAGTTAATTATTCCAAAATTTGCAGGACCTAAATATCTTGCCGATATCATACCAATAATAAATGATAATACCATTTGAACAAGATTAGCACCAACAATCCAACTTGTATTTTGTAGAAATCTGTTTTTTGTTAATTTATCTTTTCCCATTGTCTATCCTCATAAATTACTATTATGGAAAAAATAGTCCCCAGATAAGTTAAAGGTTTCTTTATTTATAGGTTTGTAACATTTTGAAATTATTGCTCCCGCTAGCACGTCCATTGCATCAATAAACTGCCCATTTAAATTTAAATAAGGTAACAGTAATGATAACTCTGTACATGCAAGCACAAAAACGGTCTCATTGACTGGAAACTCACATAACAGCATTTGCAGCATTCTATCTGCTAATTTCACTAGATTATTCTCTCCAGCCTTAATACAACAAATGGTCTCCATCAATATATTGTTAACTTCCATAGACGGATATACAACATTCCCCATAGTTGCACCAACTTTTTTATAGATATTTCCCTCAATGGTACCAAGCGTTGCTAAAATACAAATCTTCCGATCAGAAAATACCTCAGCTGCATATTTACAAGTTTCTCCGACCATATTAATGAATTCAATTCCTTGTACTTTTTCAAACTCTTTATAGAAAAAATGAGATGTATTGCAAGGAATTGCAAAATATTTACAACCAATATCTCTCGCCAGATTAATATTATACATAATTGCAGGCAACGGTGATTTACCATTTCGTATAATATAATCCGTTCTATCAGGAATCGTGGGGTCATTAAAAATACACATTTTTATATGCTCTTGATCTGTCTGTGCAGAAGTATATAATACAATTCTTCGAAGCAATTCAGCCGTTGCTGCAGGCCCCATCCCACCTATAATACCAACATCAAACATTTATCTTCCCTCTATTGGCAACTGAATCATTTTCCCCATTTCCAAAGCCGCTTTCTCCGTATATATCTCAGAGATTCCAGCTGTTGGGGTAAATGTCATTTCTCCAAATATTACCTTTCCATTACTGTCATAAAAATCCACTCGAACGAAGGGAATACCCTGCGATAACACCCTCGCGTATCTAACCATTTCATCAAAACAACTCGGTTTCATAGTTTCGTTTGGCGATAAGGTAGCTTTCTCTTTTGTAATATCAATCACATTCCACTCTAAATCACAATGCAACTTTTTGAATCCATTCTCTCTATCGTAACCATAATAGAAAAATTTAGGTTCACCGTTAAAGCAAAAAAATTTAAAATCATTGGGCAATGAACCATCCTGAGTTTCAATAATTTTCTCACAAATGATTTTCGGTTTGATTCTCAAATATTGAATTTCTGCAGTCTCCCAACCATATTTATGGGTCATCCAATAATGAAGCTTTTCTCTAGTAACATCTTCATCAAGTTCTTTTTTATCTTTACATATAATGTTAGTGCCACACCCGTCTGTTGTTTTAAGAACAAAAGATGTTGGAAATGTTGAAAAATCAATTTGTTCTACACTATCATATACGCCATAGAGTACGTTTAATATTTCTGGGCACCCTTTTTTTTCTACATATTCTCTAACCCTATATTTATCAGCACATTGAATCATAAGCTTCTCATCACCATATAATTTAAGCCATTGAAGCTTTTCATTAAATGTTTGTGGATTTTTCAAATTCAGTTTTTTTCCAGTATTGTATTTATAGACATACTTCGTTGCCATGACTGGAGAAATATGTGTCAAAACGCTACACATTTTCTTTTTATAGCCTATGTACATACGAAGAGCCACTTTGTTATTTTTCAGTTTCTTTAAGTTCATATGATTATTTGCCTCTCCTCTTAATCTTGTTTCTTATTGATTCATTAAACAGATATTTGACATACGGTATCAAATCTCTAACAGAAAATCCTCTTATTTCATAACGCATGATATCTGGGTTTATTGTTCTTTTGACATGGTTTTCCGCAAATGTATCATATAAATGAATGCAGTTACCTGGAACATTTTGAATAACATTCATCTCATATGGTCTAAGCTGTAAGCCATAGCTTTTCACTATTTTGTATGGTAATTGCAAGGTTGATAATAGGTATCGTTTTCCCTTTTCCAAATGCCCATACCCTGCCAGGTCAACCACAAGACCTTTTTTTACTTCTTCATCAAATACATCTTTGATGTTTATATTCTCAAAATAAATATCATATTTTTGCGCCATTTTAACTGGAGCAAAATGATACGACTCAACAAGTCCAGTCATCAACCGCACTTGATGCACATTGTCAGCAATTCTTACGTGTTCACCTATGTCTGAGCAATTTGTACTCCGTGAAATTCTCGGGATTACATAATATTTGTTTTTCTCGACGATATAGTTTACAAAATATTTACCCCAAGACCTATCAGACCAATGATTGATATTCATAGGAATTTTGGGGTTCTCCACCAACTTACCTTCATGAGCCAGATACCACGTCTTAAACTGACTCCACCATTTATAATTCCAGCACTGTCCCCATGTGATGCTATACTGTCCAAGATATGTGTCATACTGATCAGCCATCGGCACAAAATTTTTGCGAGCATATCCATTCCATTCATGACTATATAAAGCGATTCCAGTGATGCACTCCTCGTTTTCATAATAATCCAACGCAGCTTTGACATACTCATAATAATCCGGGGCGACCAACAAATCATCCTCAAGGATAATAACCGCACCATATTTTTCTGTCAGATCTCCGCACTTAATAATATGTTTTCGTAATCCCTGCCGTTCAGGAAATCGTCTAATGGTCTTTTTCCCAAATCTCCATTCAAAATCATTCGCTACTTTTACCACATCTTCTTCATTATCTGCCTTATCAAGACTGATGATTAGGTCAATATCGCTATTGTGGTAAGTAGCATTTCCTACTGATTGTAACAGTCTCTTTAATGTATCAGACCGGTTGTATCCAACCACAACTATTGCCGGATTCATTCCAATTCCTCCTTTTCCTCCATGTGTTTCACAAAATGATCGCCGTTATTTCTCGGTAAGAAGAATCTATACTTATCTAATTTCAACGGGACAAAACCCTTTATAGTAGAAAAAGCCGCAGAAAATCCCACTTTCTCAACTTGCTTAACATTCTTTTTTGAACAAGCAAAGATGCTTCCATATGGATATGCAAAGAATTCTATCTTTTTTCCAATCACATTCTCTAATCCTTTTTTTGAATCAGCAATCTCTTGATAAGATTGCTGATTCGTTCTCAATCTGACGTGGTTCACCGTATGCGCCCCCACGGTACACAGCCTATCCCTGGACAACTCTAACAATTGACTGCTAGTCAGGTAACCTGGCTGATCCAGCAAACCGGTTGACACAAACAGTGTAAACGGCACCTGATACTGTTTTAAAATGGGGTACGCATTGGTATATACATTTTCAAACACATCATCAAATGTAATCGCAAATGACTTTTTGCATTTTCTCTCAACAATTTGATTCAATGTTGATACTTTCCTTTTTTTTAATTCTTCTCGTAAAAACAGCTCAAAGGCTTCTTTGTTAGTCTTAAACTTTTTGGGATTTGTTTCACCTTCATAAATGGAGTGAAACATATATATCATGTTTTCTCCATTATCTTTTTTTCTAAAAACATACTCATAAAACTTTGTCCAAAAAATGTAATAATAGTTTCTCATCGCTCTCTCCTGCACTATCGCTTCAGCATGGCATACAGCAGTTCATACAAGTGACATTTCATGAGTACCAAAACCACCTTTTGCTTTACACCCAAAACTTTAGAATGTAAAAGCGTATCCTGCATTATCTTATAATCTTCATAATTGAGGATCGTATTCAGCGCCTTTTGGAAGGTCTTTTTATCCCCAAATCTGACCTCATTTCGCAAGCTGTCTATAATAACAAACAACAGTTTTCTGAAATATAGCTCCTTTTTCCGCTCAAACACCTGATTGCTGACAAGAACATCTCTCAGAAGTTCATTTACCCTTACGATCGATTGGAACATCTCCAAGCGATAGGATGACATAATCGACCCGGTATTCCTTATTCTGTATTTATAGAACGGCTCATTTACATAACTCACCTTCTGGCACAGTTGCAGAAAAGAGAGAATAAATCCTCCATCTTCATTGTATTTGTACTGTCTGTCAAAGCGCAGATGGTGTTGCTGTATCAGGCTGGATTTATATAGCTTTGTTCCTACACAGCACAATATTTTCCACTCTACGGGGGCTAACAAAAAGCCTGCGAATGTCCTCATATCCATCGTCTGCGGAAAGGAAGACGATGGATGGACAAGGACAGGCTCCTCTTTGCCGTCCACAACCATGGAATAGGCAGACATCACAACATCCGAGTCTTCCTCCATGGCCACATCTACCATCTGTTCCAACATATCCCCGGAAATCGTGTCATCAGAGTCGAGAAAGAGTACATAGTCCCCTGTCATTTCATCCAATCCATGATTTCTAGTAAATTCCAGCCCCTGATTTTTGCTGTTTTCAATTAGTCTAATCCACGGGTATTTTTTTTGATATTCTTTGCAGATTTCAAATGCGCCGTCTGGTGTATCATCATTGATGCAAAGCAACTCGATATTTTGGTACGATTGTTTCAATACACTTTGTATCGTTTCTTTAATGTACTGCTCTGTCTTATACACTGGCATAATAATAGTTACTTTCGGTTTGTTATCCACTGTCCTATACCTCATCTTCGTAAATTCGATTTCTTCTTCCCTTCATTACTCCACATAAATAGCAAAAAGCACTAAAGATAATTGGTAATCCCTCCAACACAGGTTCCAAGAAAAAGGCAATCATAAAGCCGATTGTCATCGAAAACAAAATTACATCCCACTCATCAGAACAGTTACTTCGAGTATAGGAGAACTGTTTAGCAGCCTCTGAGAGAGACCATAACAGCAGTCCTAACGCCGGAATAATCCCTGTATACTTTGCAATATCTAAAAAAAGATTATGTGCATAATGTACTACCGTGATATTGCCCAAAGGATGACTTGGTAATTCAGACAGTATCTTTAGGCTCATTGTCCATCTGATATTTTCTCTCAAACTATCATTAGTTGATATACCTGTCGCAATTCGTTCTCCTAAACTGGATGTTTCCACCCATAACCTGATGCCAAATAGGTTAAACTCATAGGCTGCAGCCAAAGCAATAACCAACACCAAAACAGAAACTAAGATGTTTATTCTTCTATACTGGTTTTTTTGTGCTGTAAAAATCATATTGATAAAAAAACAAATCAACACCAAATATAGTAGCGTTCGTGACGCAGAAACAATACTTCCATACACAGCAATCAGACAAGCTGTTATAATTATAATTTTTCTTTTCTTATCTCTTAATATATATATACCATAGAACAAAAGACTAATTATCGGAATAAATAACAAGTTTTGCAAAGTCGCCGTTAATTGACCACCCCATATATTAATCATAGATCTTTCAATCATTGTTGATGGGTTTATAACATAAACCAAAATATTTAATGCGCCATGTAGAAAAAAACCAGATATCAGAAGCCTGATTGATGTAACACTTGACTGAGAACGTAGAGTGAGCCAATATCCTAAAAAGCACAATATGACAGGATTGAGAAAGTTTTTGGCCATCCAATCCATTGATAATCTTGAGTAATTACAATAATAAATAACCACATGTATTAGCAATATGGTAAATAGAATCATCACTGTTCTGTTCAAATCACATCTCGATACTCCAACGAATAAAACAATTGCCAGAGCTGATAATATTAGATAATTCTCTAATCCAGCAAAACCAAGAAACGTCAAAAAAATTAGTGCTGAGATTATTGTTGTATACCTTACTTTCATTTATAAGTCTCCATTAATACTATCACATAAAAAACTAACAATTGTACTTGTCATATACTGATAGCTCTTATTTTTTACTGCAAAAGCTCTCGCAGCAATTCCGTTATCTCTCAGCTGCTTATCGCTAAAATTAATAATTTTTTCAAGAGAGTGTTTAATTCCTTCTGTGCTTTCTTCATCGAAGAAATAGAAATAATCATAATATTCCTCCGGCATCCCTCCAACCTTTGTTGTCAACAAGGGAGTACCTGATGCCATATATTCCAATATCTTAGATGAGAAAGAATAGTTACTATAATCATCTGCCGTCGGCTTATTCACTACCAACAGATGCGCCCTTTTCAGAGCAATAAGCATTGTTTTTCGATCCACTCTCCCGAAAAACTTGATGCGGGAATCCTGCTTCGCACATTCTTCAATAAATGCAGCATCGCCTCCAGCACCATATAGATGTAGTTCCGCATCCATATCAGTCTGCATAAAACCTTTTACCAGATTCTGAATACCATAAAGCCTGCTAAGATTTCCGCCATACACAATCGTTTTTTTGGGATATTTTTCCTGCTCTGGAATATCATCAAAAATACTTGCATCGCAAAATCCTTCAGAAACCATATAGGGTTTGTTCTGAATTCCCATTTTAGCAGCCATAGGTTTCGTAAATAAAATATAGCTGTCACATCTCCCCTGAAGCTTCAACATCTTTTCTGACAGTCTTTTGGAGTACCATCCTCGAATGCCCTTCATGTTTTTCCAAGAGTACATATACTCCGGCAAATCAGTAATCACTGCACTTAGATGACATCCATATTTCTTGCATAGTCTAACTGCCGGTTCCGTATAAGGCGGATAAATCGAGTACATCAAAACGACCTTGTCCTTGATAGCCTTGTTTTCTTGTAACCACTGTTCCAGTAACTTTTCAACATTCTCCTTAATCGTAAGTTGCTTCATTCCCTGTATATTAATAAAGGGAACCCATTGAATTCGAATGTCTTTTTCAATCGTTTCTTGTTTTCCGGCAATATGCTTATATATACTGTGCGGAAATGCGGCAACTGCAGGCACACTTAGCACATCCACCTTTGCTCCATTCTCTACCAAACCCTTCGCCAGCATCGTTTCATAATTCACCGGAGCAACAGAAGCTTTTTCTTTGCTATTACTATTCAGTTCTTCCATCTGTGCTGCTGATATCAGCGAGCCAAGTAAGAGTATTTTCATATTTAATTCATCTTTTCCTTCATCTTAATTACACGTGCAGGGATACCACCACAAATGCAGTTATCAGGCATATCGTTCACCACTACTGCATTTGCACCAATGGTTACGTTATTCCCAATTCTTACATTACCAATGATTTTTGCCCCAGCCCCTATAACCACATTATCTCCTAATATTGGTGCTACATTTTCATTAATTGCTTGTCCAATAGTTACCTGTTGTGCAATCCATGCATCCTTACCGATATGTGCATAATGAGATACGATAATTCCATTCAGCCCATGCTGTAAATGTGGAGGTGTTTCAAAATGCGCACCAAAGCCAATATCTGTTCCCATAGATGCATTGTTAAACGCATCCATTCTTTTAATTCGGAACAGATAGAAATATTGCTTTATTTTATGTAGTCCCCCCCCACGCGAGGAAATAACAACATTTCTCATTTTCCAATATGTATCTGGATTATAATGCTGTATATGATGCATGACCGCTGCAACAAGCCTGTTTTTTCTATTTACCCTAATCATCTCTATAGCCCTAACATCTTTCCAAATTTTCTATCATACTCCATAGGCTCAAAGGGAATCAAACCCCCCCCAGAATGGAAGGTCAGTTCGCTAAACACAATTTTTCCATCGACATTGTACAGATCCACTCGTACCAGTTCAAAGGGAGCTGCGAGCTTTTCTGCAACAGTAATCAATTCATCACCGTTTTCTGGTTTACTGTCTCCTGTAAAACCATCATATCCATATTTCACAGGCAAAATATTCCATTGTGCATCAAAAATATTGTCATATCGTTTTCCATCAATTTGCTTATTATGCTGAATAAAACCGACTTTTCCTTTAAAGCAAAATAACTTATATTCTTCCAACTGTTCATCCAAAGGACGCAGAAAGGCATCACACATAATTCGTGGCTTAATGTTTTTATAGTTTTTCTCCCGATCTTTGTAATAAAAGTTCTCTCTAAGCCAGCGATCAAATTTTTTCTTTGCAGCATTTTTGTCCAATTTTGACTTATCAGGAACAATGATATTATAAGAAGAACCATGCGTTGCTTTCATTGCAAAGGCATCAGGCAACTGCTCAAAATCAATTTCGTCAAAGCAGTTATAGACACCAATAACTTCATTGAGATATCGATCTCCAACTGTTTTACGAACATAATTTCTTACTTCAAACTTATCTGTATATATATCATATCTCAACTTCTCATCAGATACTTTTGTTGAACAGATATACTCATTCATTGTTTTGGGATGCTCTAAATCTGGAATGTACCCAAACATTACTTTAAACAATAATTTTGAATGTTCTTCATCGGAGATTAACTGCGGAAATACCATAAAAAATTTTATCAAAAAGACTTTTATCAAAATCTTAAATTTCACTTTAATTGGCCTCCATCACTCATTGAATAGGGCGAAATTTTGTAACCCTTTTCTGAATCATTATATTATTACTTTCAACTTTCCTCGTCACAACGCTTCCTGCCGCAATCACACAATTATCCTCTATGACAGCCCCTTTTAATATGATTGCGCCTGCACCTATCCAAACATTTGCACCGATAATAACCGGCTCAGTTTCAAATTCATTATCAATAATTTTCCCATCGCGGATTATATGGTCATTGTCATAAATCACCACATTCGGTCCAAAAATAGTATTATCTCCAATCACAACTTTTTCTCTGGCTGTAATAATGCAGCCGCTATTCAAAAAAACATCGTTGCCGATCTCGATAACCGCTTTGTCTCTGACATTAAGCTCAACATTATGACGTGCCCGGAATTTCTTCCCTATCTTAAGGATTGCACCTGCTGATTTATTAATTCTGGTTGATGGTTCAACCGCAAGTAAATCTGAATATGCAGGATTTCCAATAAATCGAATTCCGTTATAGATTAACCTGATGATCTTATTCGCCATCTCTATTCACCATCAAAAGCCATTATGTATTGATGAATAATATTATCTACATTCAGCTTTCCCTTTATATAATTCTCAATCTGTTCGGACAAAACAGAATACTTGTCTATGTTCATCTCAATCAATTTGTCAAGTGCAGTAATGAACGCAGTTTCATCGTTCAACGAAATGGCAAATCCTCCATTACCGTTTACATCCGTCCACGGAGTCTGATCACTGATAACAACTGGTTTGCCCATGAGCATCGCCTCGACTATGGAGTGACCAAAATTCTCTCCAGTCGTAGGCATATAATAAACATGGTAGCCAGCTATCGTTGAAGCGACCTGATCGTGATCAATCACACCCTTATACCGAACTGTGATATTCTGCGGCAGTCTAGAAATAGCATCTTGGCACTGCTTCCAATATATTTCATTTTCAATAGAACCGTAGATATCGTATTGAATATTTCCCGATAATCCCCCAAGCCATTCAATGGCCTTGAGTGTATTCTTCGTTGGGTGAATTCTGGCAATATACACCAGCTTCAGCTCATTCGGTTTTTTTTCTATGCTGCCGTGTAATCCCTTAACCGGAAGGGAAATATTCTGGATATTCATAAGGTAATTATCCGATATTCCAAGAAATACTTTTTCCTGCATACATTCCTCTTGTCCAGTCCCTTGAAAATATACATCTTTTAACATACCGGAATATCGAAACAATTTTCCATATACTATTTTCTTCACTTTACCAACCTGAAGCCGTTCTGGATAGAATTCTCCTCTTGGAGCCACAATTACCTTCACATTTTTATTCTTCTTTTTATAAATAAGCACTGGTAGAAGATCGTCCATACTAAAAAAGCTATTCTGATAGATCACATCAGGCTTCACATCCTCAATCAGTCTGGTAATCTTCTTAAATGTGTGCTCATCTTTTTTAGTATAGTATGCCTTTCCAAATTCAAACTGATTCCATCCCAAATCAATGCCTTCTAATGGTTTATCATCATTTATCTCATGATTTTTAGAAATGACATAGATATCAAATTGATCCTTTATGGACTGCACAAGATTCATAATACTAATCGGCGGTCCACCACTGTTTTTTTGCGGCCAGAATAAGGATGCCATTATCAATAGTTTTTTCAATACTCCATTACCTCGCTAATTCTTCAATTACTTTCACAATTTGTTGATAAGTATTTCTTCTATCAAACCGTTCTTCCGCCATTCGTCTGGAGTTTTCACCCATCTGCTTTCTCTTCTCTGGATTTTCTATCAACTCTTGAAGTGCCTTTGCAACCTGCTCCACTGACTCCACCTCACAATTAATACCACATTCGTAGGTTTCCAAAAGATCTCGGTACTCTTTGCACTCCTGTGTGTTAACAACAGGAAGCCCAGCAGCTGCATAATCAGCATGTTTATTGATAATACTTTGTGCAGCACCTTTTACAATAGGATTCACAGCGATATCCGACTTACAAAGATATGCAACCATAGTCGAATAATCCATCCGACCATGAAAAACAGATGGTATCTTGCAATTCTCCGAATATTCCTGAAAACGTTCTAAATATGGACCATCTCCGAAGACATGAAAAACAACTTTTTGTGCCAAATCATCAGATAACTGATTCATTGCGTCAAATATGATTTCGATGTTATAACTATGTCCTAATGTTCCTGCATAAGAAATCCACAACTCACCATTGGGCTTTTCAACAGATTTGTTTTTATTGCTTTCATCAAATCTTCCAAGGTCTGTTCCAAGATATACGCATAAACCATCCACATTCTTGCTATTATTTTTCAGTCCACGATGTTTATATGTCTCTGAAACAGCAACAATATGATCCGCTTGTTTATAAAAACGATTTGCCTGTAGGGTCATGGGTAAAAACACAAGATCGCTGACAACTGGAATCTTTAGAATCAGTTTAAAAGCCTCCGGCCATAGATCTTGAATATCCACAATAAGAGGAATGTGATATTTGCTACAATAATTCCCAGTTACTGTTCCAACATCTAAGGACGGGACAGCCGCTATAATCACATCTGGTTTTTTCATGTTTTCCAGATAATTTGACAAGTTTTTTCCAAATATGTAATGACTGTAAAATCGCTTCAAACACACATTTCGGGGATATCCCGGTTCTGGTAGCATCGTATATTTGTAGGGAAGATCATCATACAGTTTAACATTTGTTTTGCGTTGCTTTTTCTTAAGATGTGCAAAGGTGGTTGTAATTATTTCTACATCATATCCATAATCACATAATAACTCACCTAAATATATAAACCTATTGTTTCCTGGTTCATTCGGTGCTTTACTGAAATGATCTATAATCACTATTCGCTTCATATCAACAGTTCCTTTTTATCATCACTTCATTATATTTCATCATATAAATACCATTTTCGTACTGTCCAATCACGCGTTCATTTGCTTCTCCTTCAAGATTATGAACAATCAACTTCATATGGTCAGCACCGCTCTCAAAGGCATGGGGATACCCACCGCCAAAACGTGGATTCACCTCAGAAATGTAATACTCGCCATTTACGTCAAAAATATCGATATCAATTTGACCACTATATCCTGCCTCTTTAACAAACTGTTCAATCAAACCAAGCAGCTTTTCATTCTTGAACGAAACTGCCTTATCTGTCTCACCAGCACGCATTTTCAACTTTTTCTTTGTGAAGATGGATACCACTTCGTGAGACACCATATCAATATACACATCTGCACCGATTTCCTGTCCATCCAGAAATTCTTGAATCATCAGTCCATCCTCATGGGCAAACAGCAATTCAACCGTCTCCCGATCATAGACTTTGGAGATAGAAATACTGGCACTGCCTCTTGCCGGTTTTACAAACACAGGATATGTAATCACCCCGGCATCAACATCCGCAAAGAAAGCATCCTTATCTATATAGGATTTTGCACACCTGTATCCGTGAGTTTTCAACCAACTATACATCTGAAACTTGTCCAAAGACATTTCACAAAGCGTATAAGACGAACCAATTACCGTCGTACCTATGGCTTCAAACTTTTCTCTGTTTTCTGCCAGAAGAGAAAGCTCCGGGTCAATCAGAGAAAGCACACCAGTAATTTCTTCCTTCTTACAAATATCCAACACTACATCCAGATACTCAGGTGCTGTCATCTTCGGCACAATATAGTATTTATCGGCTTCATAGATAGCGGGGGCCAAATTGCTCATATCTGTCGCAATGACTTTCCCCATTCCATTCAAAGTCTTTACAAAATACTGGACAATTTTATTTCGAGTTCCCGCACTCAGTATCAAAATATTCATGATGGATTTTTCTCCTGTTTCATCTTTGTTTTTATTTTTCTTTCTTCTGCAAAATTAGGTTCCACTTTATTTGTATCTACTGCAATATCTTGTTTTTTTATAAATTTGAATACCGTTTGAAAAATAATCCTTATATCACCTAAAAATGTTATTTTCTCTACATATTGCACATCAAATTCCAATCGGTGATCCCAATCTATAAAATTACGTCCATTTACCTGTGCTAGTCCGGAAAGTCCGGGTCTTACATCATGCCTATGTTTTTCCTTTTCTGTATACCATGGCAAGTAAGAAACAAGAAGAGGTCTGGGACCAATGATGCTCATATCTCCTTTAATAATGTTAAATGCTTCTGGCAATTCATCTAAGGAAGTAGCTCTAAGCATTTTCCCAAATTTCGTTAATCGAATTTCATCTGGAAGAAGATTTCCATTTACGTCTTTTTCATCTGTCATAGTTCTAAATTTATATAATTTAAAAACTTTTTCATTTTTCCCTGGCCTATCCTGCGTAAACAATACTGGACTTCCCAATTTTATTCGTACTAAAACCGCTATAATAATATAAAGCCATCCAAATACTAAAACAGCAGCTAGCCCACAACAAAAATCTAACGGTCTTTTAAAATATTTTTCATATGGACCGTATGGTTTATGAATCTTATCTGTCATGTTCTCCCCTTTTCTTATTCAAAGCAGCTTCTTACGATCTCAATTACCTTCTTCTGCTCTTCTTCTGTCATCTTATTATCACTGGGCAGGCACAGGCCTCTGTGGAATAGATCCATTCCCACATCCAACGGTCTTCCATCTTTTCCTACCGCTCCCCCTGAAATGTATGCATTGGTTTTTGCCCGTCCATTTCCTTCTCTTGTAACAAATCCGTTCATCCGGTAAATGGGCTGCATATGCATCGGTTTCCAGATGGGACGGCCCTCCGCATTGTACCTGGCCAGAGTTTCCAGAATTTCCGTAGGACAGGTTTTTCCTGCTTCCGGTATGTACAAGGCTTCCTGCTCGCCGCGCACCTGTTTACACATCGCTTCCGGTTCAATCAGAAGACAGGACAGCCAGAAGTTGGGCTCGCTGCTCTCTTTATCATAAGGATTCATGCTGACTGGAAGTCCCTGAAAGCCTTCCTCATACCGTTCATAAATGGCCTTTTTCTGGGCAATATGCTCTTCCAGATAAGGGAACTGCCCCCGCACGACTCCTGCAATGACATTGCTCATCCGGTAATTGTAGCCAAGCTCCTCATGCTGATACCAGGGAGCATTTTCTCTGGACTGGGTAGACCATTTTCTTACTTTATTTGCAGCCTCCAAATCATCAGTTAAAAGCATTCCGCCGGAAGAACCAGTAATGATCTTGTTTCCATTAAAAGAAATTGCATTATAATCACCAAAGGTTCCTGTCTGTACTCCTTTATAAGTTGCCCCCAGAGATTCTGCTGCATCTTCAATAATAACTGCGCCGTGACGCTTGCAGATTTCCCGGATCTCTTCTACTTTCCCCGGTGTTCCATAGAGGTGAGCCACTACAACAACCTTTACCTCCGGATACAATTCAAATGCCTTTTCCAGGGCAACCGGATCCATGTTCCAGGTATCGTATTCTGTATCAATAAAAACAGGAATTCCACCTTCGTATACAACCGGATTTACCGTTGCATCAAAGGTCATATCGGAACAAAATACCCGATCTCCCGGCTTTACACCAGCCAGCTTCACTGCCATATGGAGGGCTGCTGTTCCTGCTGACAGACCAACTGCATACTGACAGCCAATTTTTTCACAGGCCAGACGTTCCACTTCATTAATATTTTCTCCTACTGTAGACATCCAGTTTGTTTCGTATGCTTTCTTGACATATTCCAGTTCCGGCCCATGCATAGTAGGTGTACTCAGCCATACCTTGGACTCAAAAGGCTTGAATTTCTCGTTTGTTTTTTTCTGTTCCATTCTCCTGTTCCCTCTTCCCATTTATTTTTTGTAACTATTTTTTTCCACAAAAATAAGAGCCTTTCGGCTCTTACTTAACCTTCCTCACTATCTCCAGCCCCATCGTCACATCCTGCAGCCGTCCCATCATCTTCATCTGAACTACTGCCGTCCGCTTGTGGCGGTCGATTTTCCGTATGATTCCTTTTAAGGTCTGCAAAGGCCCGCTGGTAATAATCACCTGTTCTCCTTCGATGTAGCCGGAGGACATAGCTGCCACATGCTCCTTTCCTCCCATCTGAAGCAGCAGAGACACCTCTTCCTCTTCCAGGGGAATGAAACAGCTTCCGTCTCCCAGAATCTTCGTCAGCTCCGGAACGCCCTTTAATTCATAATAAAGCTCCTCCACCTGATCCGTGATAAAGAAAAGATAGCCGGGAAATAACGGCCTCTCTTCCTTATGCCATGCGCCCTCATACCGGCGCATCCGCTCTCCTCTGGGAATAAAGCATTCCTGCAGGGTTTCCGCTGATACCAGCTTTCTGCATACCAGAGAGGTTTCCTCCTCTTTTCCCGTTGTTACCTGAACTGCATACCAGTTGGACATTGGTGTTCTTCCCCTCTTCCCTGCCTTCTTTTAATAAAAAACATTTCATCTTTTCCAAAATCTGCAGACTCCATCTGCCAAAAGGGCAGGCTTCGCCATCCTGCCGGTTTTCCTTCACCCGCAGGGCTTTTCCTCCCCTTGATAACAGATACCGAATCCGAATGCGGCAAGGCGACAATCCGGATTCTGCATCGTTTGTACTTAGATGAATCCTGTTTTTCTTACATATTGCTGTTCCTTTGATGGTTCTGCGCCGTTCTCTGCAGCAGCAGCCTCGCTGGCTGCCAGAGTTTCCTGCATCAGGGCGTCATAAGTATCCTGATGAAGCTGCAGATCCGATTCTGCCGTATGGAAGGTGGGTACCACTCCCGCTACCAGACGAACAATATCCGGACTGTTCATAAAGCTGGCCGCTGCCAGCACATCCAGCTGCTTCATAAACTGTTCCATATCAAAAGGAATCGGCTTTCCAATGTGAATCAGCTGGTTAGGCGTAGTGGTCATTCCTTCCTCTGCCATCAGCTTTTCTTCATACAGCTTTTCTCCCGGACGCAGTCCTGTATACACAACCTTGATATCCTCGTCCGGCTTGTAGCCTGACAGCTTAATCAGATTCCTTGCCAAGGTATCAATCTTTACCGGAGCTCCCATATCCAACACAAAGATTTCTCCGCCATTTGCATAGGTTCCTGCCTGCAGCACCAGGCTCACTGCCTCTGGTATCGTCATAAAATACCGGATAATATCCGGATGGGTTACTGTCACCGGGCCGCCGTTTTCAATCTGCTTTTTAAAAAGCGGAATCACAGAACCATTGCTTCCCAGAACGTTTCCAAACCGGACGGCCACAAATTCTGTTTGTATCTGATTTTCGCCTTCCGTTTCGTCATGGAATTCCGTTTTTCCTTCTTCAGGTCTAGCTGCATGGGCATGGAGCGGGAGCAGCAAATCAAATTTCCCCGTTTTGCTGATCATATCCATGCTCTGAATCACCATCTCACAGAGACGCTTGCTGGCGCCCATAATGTTGGTGGGATTCACTGCCTTATCCGTACTGATCAGTACAAACCGCTGACATCCATTTTTCAAGGCAAAGTAAGCTGTTTTATAAGTACCAATCACGTTATTTTTAATAGCCTCACAGGGGCTTGTCTCCATCAGAGGCACATGCTTATGAGCCGCTGCATGGTATACAATGTCCGGATGATAGGTCTGGAACACATACTCAACTCTCCGGCTGTCCCGGACAGAGCCAATCAGCACCACCAGATTCAGGTTGGGATGCTTTCTCCTCAGCTCCTGCTCAATTTCGTAGGCATTATTCTCATAAATATCAAAGATAATCAGCTGCTTTGGCTCATGACCTGCAATCTGGCGGCACAGCTCACTTCCGATGGAGCCGCCTCCCCCTGTTACCAGAATGGTTTTCCCTTTCAGATAACGGAAAATCTCATCCAAATTTACTTTTATCGTTTCCCGGCCCAGCAGATCCTCAATGGCTACCTGCTTCATCTGAGACATAGACACCTCGCCGCTTACCATCTGATAAACGCCAGGAAGGGTCTTAATCCCACATCCAGTCTCCTTGCAGATATCCAGGATATCCCGTCTCTGCTCGGGAGATGCTGTCGGAATTGCCAGAAGAATCTCATTGATATGATATTTCTCCACGCTGACTAAAATATCATCCCGTCCTCCCACAATGGGAACTCCCTCCATATAGCGTCCCCATTTGTTCGGTTCATCGTCAATGATGCATTTCACCGTTCCCACATCTTCTCTTGACCGGATAATATCACGGAGAATCAGCTTTCCCGCATTTCCTGCGCCAATCAGAAGAATCCGCTTATCGGAGCTGTTTTCTGATTTTGTTTTTCGAATCCGCTCCAGCACTACAAACCGATAGGAAAAACGGATTCCCACAGTCAGGCAGAACTGTACCAGCGGCCCAAACAGGTAGCAGGAAACCGGCATCTTTTCTTTAAAAATCGTCAGCGCCAGTATGTAGAACATTCCCGTTAAAGCCGTTGCTGACGTTACCCGCAGCAGCTCGCTGTAGCCTGCATACCGCCAGATGCTTTTGTAAAGCCGCAGCCGCCAGAATACAAGGAGGCTGAAGGCCGTATGCCACGGTGCAATCTTCAGAAAAGCATGAAAATAAGCGGGAGGTATCTGTGAAAATGCGCAGTCAAACCGCATCCACAGTACAAACAGATAAGACAGGTTTACCGCCAGAATGTCATAGATCATAAGATAGACAGCTACTATCTGCCAATGCTCAAAGATGTATCTTTTTCGGCTCATATTGAAGTTCTCCCCTTTTTATTTTCCCTCTGTAAATTCTTCTTTCAGAAATATACGTTGTCTATTTCATTCCCCGCTATTCAAAGCCGGAGATTATTTTCAAAATTTATACTTATCTTTCTTTCATTATTTTACTAATTGTGAAACCTGAAATCTTTTTTTATTGATTTTCAGGAACCGGCAAAACTGCTGTCCGGCCCCTGAAAGTTATTCTGCGTTCCGAACCCTGTAAGGATTACTTCGTCAGAATTCTTGCTGTACCAGAGCCGTTGACACGAATGTTAATGGTCTGTGTTGCATAGTCGATAGACACAATCGGTACCAGAATATACTGACCGGTTGCATTGTCATAATAACCAACCATCAAGTTGCCTGCATTCATAGCCTGGGTCAGTCCGGTCCACTTAATGGGAACCACCTGACTTCCTGTTACTGCTGCTCCGGTTGCGGTATCGTATACGTTCAGGTTAATATTTGCCTGTACCGCATAGCCTGCCGACTGAGGCAGCACGCCTGCCATAGACTTGCTGGCATCAATTGTCTGGAACTGATCAATGGTCTGCTGACTCAAGCCTGCCGTACTGCTGCTTCCGTCTGCATTTTTTCCTACTGCAACGGTAACAGAGCTTCCAGTTGTAGGATTGCTGATAACCGTATTGCCGTTGGCATCACTGGTTACAGCCTCTCCGGCTGCATTCGTTCCGTTAGACGGAACTGCAATTACAGTTCCTGTGGTACGATCTACCACGGTTCCTGCACCTGTTGTCTGCACACCATTTGCATCTACCGTTACTTCTGTCGGCTTCTGAGACGGACTCTGTGTCTGTCCCTGAGACGGGCCTGCAACTCCTGTTCCCTGCGTAATGGTTCCATTGGATGAAACTCCACCACCAAAACTGCCAGAGCTGCTTCCTCCGTCATCCTTATCGCTTCCGCTGCTGATCTCCTTACTGGGTCCTGCAAAGGTCAGTACCGGCATTGCTGCCAGAGCACACACCATACCAAACACAGTAAGTGCTTTCCACTTTTTCATGAGTTGTTCCTCCTTTCCTGTTTGGGCAAATCTCTCATTGCTTCAAAATCTGCCTCATATATTCAATAAACGGCGCCTTAAAAGCTGCCGATTACTGCGCTGACATCTTTGATTTTTTATTTTCTTATGAATATCTTTTTACCGTTTTTTGATTCTCTGATTTTCTTGCTTTACAATCTTCTGCATTATACTTCCCGATAAAACAGCTCCAGCAGAATGGGAATCAATGCCTCCTGATCCACATAGTACTCATCATAGCTTTCTGTCGCTGTTCCCCGGCCCGGCGCCATCTTAAAGCTGGCTGAGGTCAGTCCCTCTCCCTCCAGGGCATCCATGGCAAGCTTCAGATACTGCTCCTTGGCCATATCTGTTACCATGTAGTCCTGAGTCATTTCAAACAGCCTTTCTACAATGCCGCTCTCAATTTTTGACCGTTCTCTGACAGACTGGAAAAATCCGCTGATGTAAAGCTTCTGCTGTTCCATACGCGACAGGGCAGAATTGTCTTTTCCTGTATCACGAAACCGTACAAACCGCTCTGCCTGTTCTCCGTCCAGCCGTACCATCTGTCCAAATACAAACTCCGGATCCGCCTGTTCCATGCCCAGGGTAGGGATTGTTACAGTAACTCCTCCTACGGCATCATTTAAAGATCCAATAATCTCCAAATCCGCCGCCATGTAGGAGTCAATTTTTAGTCCCATCAGAAGATTGGAAACTGCTTTTTTGGTATATTCGCAGCTTTTCTCTCTTCCGTCTCCATAAGCATAAGAGATACTCAGATGATCCATTGCCGTTCCCAGCTCTGTTCCGTTTGATTCTGTCTGAGAAATATCTGTTCTGGTAATCTCTGCCATGGTGTCACGGGGAATCAGCAGGATTTTCAAATGATTTCTTGCTGTATCGTGAGCCAGCAGGAAAATGCCGTCTGCCTGTCCTCCATCTCCGGAAAGGGTTGTCTCTGTCATAGGACCGTTCCGATCCACACCAATGCAGAGCACTGCTTTAGTATAGGTATTCCGGCGGTAAGTCTTTCCATTCCAGGATATGGTGTTTTCTTCCAGAAGCTGGGATGAAGCCTGCTCTGAGCCTGCCGGTTTTCCTCCAGTCTCAGCCTTCGCCTCTCCGGTTTTTCCATCCGCCAGCTCAGCAGCCATCTCCTGCCTGTGACGCTCTGCAATCATAGCCTCCTGAGCTTTTCTCTGCTGATACATCCCAGCTGTATACCAAATGGCCAGAGCAGCTGCCACCGCTGTCAGGCCAATTCCCAGACTGCACAGCTTCCTTTTGTGCTTTCTCAGCCATCCGGACAGTCCGCTGTAGGCTTCCTCTCTTTCATGGCTGTGATGGTTTTTTCTACCACTCATGAATGGACTTCCTCACGGGATCCTTCCTTCTTTTTTCCAGACACACCAGCAGGAACATTCTCTTTATAAACCTGAGCCTGCCTTGCCCGCTCTTCATCATTCCGGTGATCGTACTCCCGGTCATAGCCGTATTTTCCATACTTTCCATATTTCTTGTACTTGCCGTACGTTCCATACTTCCCGTATTTTCCGTAGTAGGACTGGCTGTAAATATCTACCTTATTTAATACCACACCCAGAATCCGGCATCCGGACTTCTCCAGCTGGCTTTTTACCCGCTGCTCAATCCGGTAGCTGATTGCGCCGCTTTCAATGACCAGCACCGCTCCGTCACACTGCCTTGCCACAATAGCGCCGTCAATCAGGTTTGCCATTGGAGGCGTGTCAATCATAATGTAGTCAAATTCATTTCTTCCGTACTCCAGAAGTCTGGTAAACAGCTTCTCCTCCAGAAGCTCTGCCGGATTGGGAGAATAGGGACCTGCAAAAATCACACTCAGGTTTTCTACGTTGGTATCGTAAACAACCTCCTCCAGCTGCTTCTGTCCGCTGAGATACTGGGACAGGCCATTGACTCTTTCCCCAAGCTGATACCGGCTTACCAGTACGGAACGGCGGATATCTGCATCGATCACCAGCACCTTTTTTCCCAGCTGAGCCATAGACTGGGCCGCTGCAAAGGTAATATCACTTTTTCCCTCATCCGGCACAGAGCTGGTAAACATAATGGTTCTCACCTTGCTGCCGCAAAACAGGATGTTGGTACGCAGGGTTTTAATCGACTCGTTGTAGTTGTAGTCATCCTTCATGTCACGGCTTAATTCCACAATCCGTCTGCTCATTTCTTCTTCCCCCGCTTTCCGCTTTTGCCTTTTTCATTTCGCTTTTCTTCCCCTTCCCGTAAGGGCACGGAAGCAAGCACGGTCAGACCCAGATAATGCTCTACATCCTCCTCTGTCTGAATGGTATCATCCATCAATTCCTTCACCACCACCAGGCCGCAGATTAAAACCATACCGGCCAGAGCGCCCATCATGGCATTTTTCCCATTGCTGGGGCTTGTTTTGTGTGTAGCTACCACCGCATTCTCAATGATCTTGGGCGGTATCATTTCCATAATATCTCCGATATATTCGGAAGAAGTCTCTGCCACACAGTCTGCAATAGCCCGGGCCTGATAGGGATCCGGATCCGTTACTGTCACAGACAGAATTCTTGTATCTGTGGGATTTCCAATGGAAATTTTTCCCTTCAGTCCCTCATACTTCATATCCAGTCCCAGGGTTTCAATCACACCCTCCAGAACCGGACGGCTTGTTACTAAAATCTTGTAATCCTTTGTCAGCTGGCTGCCAATCTGCAGATCTGCCAGTGAGGTAAGGGTTGTCTCCTTAGAGAGAATGTACATCATGGCAGTAGAGGAATACTGAGGCGTAATCACAAACTTGCTGTATGCCCCTGCCAGTCCTCCACCAATGATCATCGCTGCCAGAATCACCCAGATTTTCTTTTTCAGGGCTTCAAACAGCTGCAGCAGATCAATTTCCATTTCTTCGTTGTCTTTTACGTTTCCTTCGTTTCCCATTCCTGCTCTTCCTAACTATAAATTTTTGGTAACAGTTCAGCTGTTACAATTTTTGCTCCGGCTCATGCTGCGCTCTCTTCTTTCTCTGTCAGAAAGAGACGCTGTCTGCAGCCGCTATACTCGTTCGTTGTTTAATATGTAAACCGGATTTCTGTGAACCATCTCTTCCAGATGCTCCGGATTGACGTGATGAGTGAGCCACTTCATCGCTTCTGTAATCTCAGGCGGCCGGAAATCCGTCCGGTGCAGATCCGTTCCCAAAAACTGGATTCTGCC
>OFMA01000555.1_pt1 | contig 28108 bp, 34 predicted proteins | sample 1541011 | NCBI WGS metagenome assembly OFMA01 (sample SAMN04209225, study PRJEB22552) | human gut metagenome | biome: gut; material: feces | host: Homo sapiens | place: USA: Oklahoma
TCCCAAGCTGAGGAGGCGGGTTCGATTCCCGTTGTCTGCTTAATAAAGGCTATGAAGCGCCTATTTCGGGTGTTTCATAGCCTTTTTGATACTCAAATGATACTATTACAATTTTCACGCCTGCACTTTGGCTCATACCGCCATGTCACAACACTTTCCAGATGGCAGCGCTTGCAGTACATCAAGAAATTAACCATGATTGTATTCTGGTTGACCTTGATACATTTTGCACCGCAGATCGGACATATTCCCCAGCCATTCCGCACGCGCAGATTGCTTTTCAATGTAGTGTGACGCACAATCTTTTTCTTTGGCGGCTGTGTCTGCGTTTCTGGCACTTCCGGCTGCTCCGGTTCCTGTGGCGTTTCCGCTTTCTTGGGTCTGCCAACCTTATTTGCCCTTACAGGCACTATTTCGTCTGTCTTGCATAGCAGATAAAAGGCTTCTGCCGATTGCTGCAGCTTCTTTGCTATCTGCTTCACGGGGTGTCCATCCAGCGCCATATCATTTGCCCTGATCGTTACCTGTGCAAAATTATAGAGCATATCATAATATTGTTCGTCGTCTCTGGCTTCCTGGTCCTGCATCTCAATACTTGCCATTGTTTCACCCCCTTAAAAATATCGCCCCGCACACCCTGGAGGATAGAGTGCACGAAGCGATTATGCAAAACGGTTATGCCGTTGTTGCCTGGTAATAGATCGCCTTTGCCTTATTCTCAAGTACAAAAGCATCGTAGCAGATTCGCCCCTCTACTAATGTTCCGCTGATTCCCGGCGGATCAACATGCGTGTTGTAGCTTTCCAGTTTAACTGGTGCCACAGTCGCACACGGATGCGCAAGCATAAAACCGAAATTCTCCGGCAGGCGCGCCGCCGCAATCTTAAGCGTTGCTGCTCCGTCAAGGTTGGCGATCACGCCCTTAATGCGCATATCATTGCCGATGTCAGTATCCATTGTAATATCCTTGCATTTCTTCATCAGAAGAAAGGTTGCCGGTGTTACTACAAGCACGCGCCCCGACTCCGGCACAAGCGCATCATCAAGCGCAGCGGATGCATTCACAATCTCCTCGTAAACATTGGACGCTGTCAGCTTTACCGCCGCAGGCTTATGCCCTGCCCCCTCCGTCATGACGCCGTATGTATACGTGTCAATCTCCGGAATGGCGACTTCTCTAAGCTGACGCGCAAGTGCAGACGCTCCGTTCAAAGATTGCGCCGTCTCGTCCTGATCGAGCGCATCAATCACAAACGCGAAAGATCTATCTTTCTTTAATGTCATAACCTCTGTTGTAGCATCCAATGACTGCGGCGTACCGTAGCGCTGCATCCCCGCATCATAGCGCCCGTAGTCGTTCATTTCTGCCGTGCTGATCTTATAAACCTTGACGGTATGTGCACCATCAAAAGTAAAATCATGATTTGTAAGCAGTTCCTTTTTACTCTCCTGTGTGAATACCTCATCCACATAAGGAAGATATTTAGCAACAAGATCGATTGCCATTATTTTTTACCATTCAGCCCAAAAGCCGACCGCAGCGGATCATTTCCCACGCTTCCCCCGGCAATCTTTCCCGGGAAACCGATTTTTCCGACTGACTGCGGCTCGCTGGCGCTGCCTTTCGTCTCTTCTTTTAATTTCACGATTGCATCCATACTTGCTTTGAATGCTTCGTCTGTTGATATGTTCAACGCTTCCACCAGATAATCCGGCAAGCCGTTTTTTCTCAACGCTTCCACCGCGTTCAGCTTCCGTTCTCTCAAATCCAGTTCCGCCACTCTCTTCTCGAGTTCTTCATTTCCCTTGCCGCGCTCTTTTGCAAGTCTCTCCTGCACAATCCGGTTCACGTCATCCTGTGTAAACGTCTTACCCTCTGTGCCTGTCTGTGTGCCCTCTGTCGAGGTATTCTGTAAATCTCCCATATTTTTCCCATCCTTTCATTTTACGCCCGAAATAGGCTATTGCACGTCCGCGCGTGCCCGGGGGCGTATTTCTCTACCCGCCCAAGTAGCCGGTCAGACACCGAACACGTTTGCAGAGTAAGACCGGAAGAACCTCTACAGTGTCATTATACAACATTGTTTCATATTTAAACAGCTTTATTTATATTATTTTATATACATATGTGCAACATAATTACATATACTTCATGTATTCCATAAAAAAAGACGCTGCCATCCGTGGCAACGCCTATTCTGTCATTTTTTCCAATTTATCCAGCCGCTCCATAATCTCGATCTGTTCCGTGAGCCGGTAAGAATGCCGCAGCAACATATCAATCGCATTCAACCGCACCTGCGGGCTTGTGTCATCATCATCTATGACGGCAACCAGCTCTTCAATGGCTTTACTCATGCCCGCCTGCAGTGCATGGCAATTATCAGCAAGCATAGCTCTTCGCCTATCCTCATATTCCTGCTTAAATCCGTCATCTTTCAAATAGCGGTAAATTGTTGCTTCACTGATCCCTGTTGCACTGGCCGTGGCTGTAACGGTCGTATTCGCCAGAAGCCCCGCCAGAATCCGCTCTTTAGTCTTTTCTTTCATGGTCCATTTCCCCCTCAAAATCCTCGATATTCCGATTAGGAACCGGATGCAGCAGTGTATTAACCATATCAGCAAATTCACTTCCCCACGCTCTCACAATGTGGTTATCCTCACGGAACATATCTTCCGCCGGTGGCGTTCCGTAAAACGTCGCGCTGTCTCCGTTCTGATAGATCACATTGACCACCGGCAGATTACTGCCGCACCGCTTTTCCAATTCTTCCAGTCTTGCCAGAATTGACCGTCTGTTCATGCTCCCCCAATCTCCTTTCACACTCTCTTATTTTCTCTCATTTTAACACAGCAGCACTATTTTGCATATATCTGTTTTAATATTGCATATTGTGCTATTAAAATAGGCACCCGATGATCCGGATGCCTTGGCACTCTCGCAGTTCCCGCGGTTTAGGGCTATATCATTCGGAGCATGTCGCTCTATACTTTTTCTATCAACTGTGCTTCAATAATGATCCACAGCTTTTTCATAAATTCATACGCCTGCGGTCTGCCCTCGCAATTCTTTATCATTTCATCTTTGATCTGTGTTCTTTCCTGCTGGCTCACGTCCCGGAGTAACACGATCAATTCCGCCAGATCCGGGATGATTGATATGTAAAATTCTCTTTCGCTCATTCTTCCACCCCGGCTTTCTTAAGCTGTTTCATAGCTGTCATGTATCCCCAGCAAAAAGCATCTTCCTGCACAGCAACAATGTATTCTTCCAGCGCATCATCAAGAGCATCTCGTGCTTCTATTACTCTCTGGCTTGCCATTGGCTGATTGTCCAGCTCCTCTTCCTTAATTTTGATGATTTTTTCTCTTTCCATGTCTTTTCCTTTCTGCCGGAATCTGCTACAATACAGACGTAACCGGACTTTATGTGGGTTGATTGGTTACTTGCCCTGTGATGGTGTTCCCGCACCGTCCTGGGCGTTTTTCTTACTTTCTAACAGCTCATCAATATAACTTTCCATCTCTGCCTTTTTGATGATCTCATTCTTATCGCGGATCACATTATTGCACAGCACCCAGAAAGTGTGATTGTCCTTGTGTGCTTCCCGCAATGCCACAATGTCCTCAATGTCAAGCACTGTCAGTCTCTTCATAATCTTGTTATAGTTCATCCCTTACACCTCTTTTCTATCAGCTCCACCGTGTCCAGTACCAATGATCTGACATCCTCGCCGTACTGATCCACTATCTTTTCCGCCTGCTCTGCCAGCCTGTCCCATTCTGCGTCTGTCCGGGCTGTGTGGTACTGCCGGAACATTTTCCAGAGGTCAGTGTATAACTGGTAGATGATTTTTAACTCTTCATCGGTCATTGTTCGCCTTTCATGTCATAAGTGTCATTACTGTCATAAGTGTCATTACTGTCATAAGTGTCATTACTGTCATTTACTTAACTGTCACACCCTTAACCCCTTATAAATCAAGGCTTTGCTGGGTACATGTGACAGTTGTGACGGTTGTGACAGTACTTTTATAAATGTACACTCTTTTGTTACCACTTCTTTTTTGTGTCACATCAATGCCATCAACTTCTTTAAACAACCCCGAATAGCCGGATAACTCACGCCCGATAACAGACGGATCATCGTATATTTTAAGTGCTCCGCCACTGATCCAGTTACTCGCCTGTATGATCTCGTCAACACTCGCCGTTAGTTCTCCGTTGCTCTGCTCCAGAAGCTTCTTGACGATCTGCACCGCCTTGCTGTTCCGGTACTTGTTTATCTGCCGGTTATGTTCCACCGCATCAGAATCACCGAGATTCTCCCAGCGGAATATTGACTTGTTGAACTCAATCGCAAGCACTTGTTCCGGCATATCTCGCCCGGTTATGTATAACTTAGCGTCCTTGTCCTCGCGCCGTTTCTTTGAAATAACCAGCGCTGCATCAAGAACACCCATTACACCGGAAGAACCGGCAAGCTCATTAAATGGATCATCTGGATCTTTCATCTTTCTGGTGTGATGTATGACCAGAATACATATATTCCGGCTATCCGCAAATTCCTTAAGCCGTCCCAAGTCCTCATAATCCCTATCATAATCATTTTGCCCGCGTTTCTGCGTTGGTCTGACCTTTTTCAGCACATCAATGATTACAAACCCTATATCAGGGAATTCCTGCATCTGCCATTCAATCTGTTGTTCCAAGCCCTCGCCGATCTTTCCCACTTTCTGCTCTGCCGTCACTATATGCAGATTATCCGGACACTCTGCGCCGTTTAGAATCTGTTCAAGCCTCGTCTTTGGTCTGCGTTTAGTGCTTTCCAGATCCATATAGAGAACACCGTTTTTCTTGGTGTCAAACCCTAAGAACTTCACACCATCGGCAACGCAAAGCCCCATATCAATACACATATAGCTTTTGTAATACTTTGATGGTGCACCGAGCATTGCAAGCCCAACCGCCGGAATAATCTTATCAACGAGATACTCCAAGGGTGCTATATACTCGTTCAACAGGTCTTTTGCATTGATGGAATGTATGGGCTTGAGTTCATTTGCCGGGCGAAATCTTCCATTGTCTAGGACACGCCCCGCCGTGCTCTCACTTCTTTCAATTTCGCTAATAATTCGTTGTCGCTCATACTCTGTAAGCTCTGTTTCTGCCACTCTTTTACCTGCCTTTCATAATTTTTATCAATCTGCCTTGTCAGCCATTCTCCGGCTTCCCGTTCCTGCGCCCGCTCGTGGGCTATCTGCGTTCTGTAATAAATACCGTAGATAGTTTTTACCCTTGGGCGGTTTAACTCGTCCAATCGGGCAAATACGCGTTCCAGAAACGCCGGGTCTGTGACGGAATAGCCGTACAACTTCCGGCACCAGTCCCAACCGCACCAGGTGTCAGCCGTTAGGCTCTGGACGAAATTCTCCTTACTGGGTTCACTCATGCGCCGCCCCCTCTCCGTCATAGATGCGTTTATAGAAATACTTTGCATTGACCTTACCAGCCATAACAACAAAGCCATTTTCCAACAGCTCGGCGTTCAGCTGACGAATAATTCCGTAGCTTTTACTTTTGCTGCACTCCATGATCTCTGCCACATCAGCGGCAGATAAAAACTTTTTTTCCTCTGCCATGCTCCTACCTCCTTTACTACATCGTCGCCAGACTTTTCTAATCTTCAATAAGTTTCTCTACCGGAACGCCTAACGCTCCAGCTATCTTTTTCCCTACCTCATCAGAGCAGCTCTTTCCGCTCTTGATGTAGTTGACCGTTGCACGGCTTACCCCTGCCAGATCTGCAAGCTTGGACTGCGTCATATCCCGTCGGGCAAGCTCTGCAACTAATTTGATTCTGTCAATTCTCATTTTCTCACCTCGCTTTTGTTTTGCTTGATAAATCAATTATATTATAATTTATCTACTTGTCAACAACAATTTAAAATACTTTTATATAATAATTGATATTGTCATTTTTAAATTGATTTGTTAATTTAATAATGATACAATGCTATATATGAATATGGGAGGTATTGCAATGGGCGATATTGAATTAGAAATTTTTTCTCAAAGACTCAGAGAGTTAAGATTGTCTTTAGAAATGACCCAAAAAGAATTTGCAAAAGAATTAGGTATAACTGCATCTGCGTTATCATCATATGAAAAGAACAATATAAATCCGTCTATAAGTATTGCTAAACGAATAGCAGAAAAATATCATGTTTCTATAGACTGGTTATGCGGATTATCAGATAAAAAAGATTTAAAGCACCCATTTCAAACATATGGGGATATTGTTAGCGTGTTATTTGACATAGACGATTATACAGATATGATACTAGGCAGCGATTCAGACAGCCTATGTCCCTTTTTATCATTTGAAGATGCCTCGCTTAATGATTTTCTTAATGAATGGAAAGACGCGTCCAATGTTTTACATAACACGTCATTAAGTAAAGAGATAACACAAACCATGTATGATTCATGGAAAAAAAGCAAATTAGAAGATCTGAATAAAAAGAATATTAAAAAACGTAAAAAAAAATAGAGCTGCACCAGTAACAAATCGTTACCCTATTCCGTCGGAAACCGCGACGGTATTCCCCAGATTGGGGGAAAAGGGGACAACAAATCAATTTGATTTTTCCTGATATGACGCGTCCAAAACTGGATCGGTTCAGATCAGCCGCGTCCAAAACTGGATCCGGCAAGGGGTCGCTAAAACAGTGACACCTTATATAGAGCCGGGCTCAATGTTGCGCCCGGGTACGCCGTCAGCGTATTCCCATTTCGGGAACACGATAGCAGAATCTGACAATCCAAAATTGGACAGTCAGCAAACGGTAAAATTTACGATTCCCTTTTTTGAGGAACGGTAGAGCACAACCAGACAAAATGTCCGTTCGTCCACGAAACCGCATTTTTCGGTTTTGCTATAACAGGGCAAATCGTGAATTTCACGAAAAGGGAATTTGGGTTTTGCACTCCTGGATCTCCGTACAACAAATCAATTTGAGTTGACGCCCTAGGTTGAATCTAGGCAGTCCTGACGCCCTAAGTTGAACTTAGGCAGTCCCAGTGCATTGACAATATACTATCTCTTTTGCTACATCGTCGCCAGCGATAGGAAGGAGATAAAACATATATGCCAGTATTCAAAGACGAATCACGGGGAACATTCTATGTAAAGACTTATTACACGGACTATACCGGCGCAAAGAAACAGAAAATGAAACGCGGGTTCAAGCTTCAGCGGGATGCCAAAGAATGGGAGCGGGAATTTACCACCAAGCAGGCAGCACAACCATCCATGCCATTCAAAACGCTTTCTGAACTGTACCTGGAGGACAAACAGGCTCATACAAAGAAAATAACCTACGAGACAAAGAAAAACCGGATTAACACGTGGATTCTGCCATATTTCAGCACACAGCCGATCAATGAGATCAGTGCGCCGGATGTGAGGAAATGGCAGGCAACTCTAAAAGAATCCAAAAATGCCAACAATGAGCCATTATCCGCCGGATATATGCAGAATCTTGTCATGGAGCTGTCAAGTATCTTCAATTTTGCGGTGCGTTTCTATGGGCTTGCTGTCAATCCCTGCCACATTGCCGGTAATACCGTAGGCAAGAAAACACGTAGTCTCAACTTCTGGACAAAGGAAGAATTCGATAAATTTATCAGCACTTTTGAGAAATCAAGCCCTTATTATGTGGCTTTCTTACTGCTCTACTATTGCGGTATGCGTATCGGGGAACTGGAAGCTCTCACTGCTGCTGATGTGGATCTGGAAGCCAACACTATAACAATTGATAAAACCTATCATTTAATCAACGGTCAAGGCGTTGTGACAACTCCAAAGACCCAGAAAGCCAACCGAGCGATCGTCATTCCCCCGTTCCTGTCTGCAGTTATCAGGGAATACGAAAAACGTATATACGGCTTAGAAGCTGATATGCGCCTGTTTACGGCTTCGCATTCGACCTATGCCCGCCAGATGGAAGAACACACCAAGCAAGCCGGTATCAAGCGCATACGGCTTCACGACATAAGGCATTCACATGCAAGTCTTTTGATTGAAATGGGATTTTCCGCCCTTCTGGTATCAGAAAGGCTCGGACATGAAAACGTATCAACCACGCTGAACATTTATTCGCACCTGTTCCCATCTAAGCAAATCGAGGTTGCGGAGAGATTAGAAAAATTATGCGCTGATAACTCTTATTTGTGATACTGAAATGATACTAAAAAATTGCACACACAGAAAAATGACGGAAAAAGCAATCCATTTTCACATGATATGCGCTTAAAAATATGGTAAAAACCATGTGAAAACACAACTTACGATTCCCGTTGTCTGCTTACCTTAAAAGCCCGGTAGAATCCGTTATGGATTTTACCGGGCTTTTATTTTATCTTTGGTGGTCAGACTCCCCGCCGCACTTTACGCATATCATAACAGAAAAACCCGGAGCCTTCCCTGACCGACTGTTCCAGTCTCTATGTTCTTTCCACGCTCGCCTGCCGGCTCGCTGACTGCCTGTCCGAAGACGAGCTTGAAGCGTAATCCTATTTCCAATATCCTCCTATTGCAGAGTTGTTACATAATTGTTACAATTCTTTTGTGCTTAGCTAACACAAATAAAAATAAGGAGGACGAAACTATGTGCTTTAACTTCAATAGCTGTTCCGAGTTATTTACTGCTCTTTGCAAATACTTTAACCTCGGATGTTAATTACACACAGGATAAACGATGCAGATTCTGACATCCGCATCATAAAACACAGGATGTAACACATCCCAAAAGCGCCGGCACCGATGAACTTCACACATCGGTGCCGGCGTTTTTTATGACGGCTCATTCTAATTAACATATGGAAACACTAATATGATTCGATACTCCTGATTTTCCTTTTCCACAATGCATTCCCCATTCATTTTTTTCATCATATTTTTGATATTCTGTATTCCAATTCCATTACTTTCAACTTTCTCTTCCGGCAGGCGCACTCTGTTTTCAAACAAAATGCCTACCCGATCCTTTTCTTTCCTGGAAAAAATACTGACAACCTCCCCGGGCTCTGCATATTTGATAATGTTTGATGTCACGTTATCCATAATGCGTATCATGTAATCTGTCGATATGCTTATCTTCTGCTCCACCCATTCTACATCGAAATCTACAGTAAACCCTTTCTGTTCCAGATAATTACATGTCTCAGAGAACAAATCAAAAAAAACGGTCTCAAATAGTTCCGGTTCTTCCAACTCTATCTCCTCGTCCCCGGCAACAAGAGCATACTCAAACAGATGATCCACCAGTTGTTTTAACCGATATGCTTTTTTATTTATCTTTTTCACATATTCTTTCCGCTGCTCTTCTGTTTTATACTGTTCTTTCTGGAGTATTTCCGAATATAGCATGATTGCAGTAACAGGTGTTCTGATATCGTGTGACATTTCTGTCACAATCCGCTGATTTTCCTTCATCATTTCCATTTCCTGATTCAACAGACTCTGGAACGCAATCCGCATATTTTCAATTCCCTCTGCCAGCATGGCCAATTCATCTTTCCCCTTGACCGTGATAGAATAATCAAGGCTACCACCTTCCAGAATAGCAATTTCATCGCTTAGTTTTAAAATATACTTCATTTTCTTTCGGATTCCAAGCAGAACAATGCCAAGAAAAACAGCGAAAGAAAGACAGATTGATCCCACCAATAGCCAGTTATATAGCTGATAGCTGAAACTTCCGGATATCATGACTTCCACCGTTATATCCGACAATTCCAGATTATAATAGCTTTCCCACGGATAATTACCCGCCGCAATTTCGCTTACGCTGACATCTTCCTTAGGATAATCAGAATCATATATCTGGATTTGATCCTTATATATTCTGACATATATCATCTTCTGCCTTTGAACCCATGTATTAAGCTGTGCTATATCACTCGATGAAATATGCTCTGCCGTCACATATTTTTGCATTTTAGCAAGATATTTCAGGTTTTGCTTTTCTATATACGTAGAGCTTTCCAGATAATGGTCAAGAACATAGTTTCCCGTTGAATAAAATATCTGAAAAAAAACGATTGCAGCAATTGCTGCGCCGGTTAAGAGATACAGCAACTGTACATAAATAGAATGATTCTTACTTACTATCTGTGTCAAATTTGTACCCCTTTCCCCATACCGTTTTTATATACTTAGGATTTTTAGGGTCATCCTCTATTTTTACCCGGAGTTTTCGGATATGTACCATTACCGTGCTGTTGCAGGAGTAGAAATAAGGTTCCTGCCACACACTCTCATAAAGATTTTGTGCAGAAAATATTTTTCCGGCATGCTGCATCATAAGCAGCAGAATATGATATTCAATATCTGACATATCTTTCATCACTCCATCTATATAGACCTCGTTGAACTTTTCATGAATTTTAATTCCATTCAGTGTCAGATAAGAGTTTTCATTTTCATCCCATTCGCAGCTCCTTCCTCTGTATACATTATAACGCCTCAGTAATGCTTTCACACGCCCTAAAAGCTCCGCATAAGAAAACGGTTTTGCGAGATAATCATCCCCGCCTGCCATAAGACCTATCAGCTTATCTGATTCCTGTGCTTTCGCCGTCAAAAAAAGAATCGGCACATTCGATATTTTACGGATTTCCTCACAAGTTCGGAGTCCGGACATACCAGGCATCATAACGTCAAGTATTACAAGATCCACTTCATCATTCAGACAATAAAGCCCCTGTCTTCCATCTTCCGCTTCCATAACAGCATATCCTTCACTCTCGAGTAAAATCCGCACCCCATCACGAATATCCGCATCATCTTCGACAATTAATACCTGCTCTTTTTTCATGCTTTGTCCTCTCCTGTCACATTCTTAATGTATAACATAACAGATTTGTAATAAACCGTAAACGCTTAGCCTGCTTTCCTGATAACTTTCATTTCCCGGACCGCTTTCTGCTCGTATATTTTGTATTCCTTATCCCATGTGCGGTATGTTTTTTCGCCTCTGTGATCTGGGAAAGTATAATTTTGGGTCAGATAATTGCCAAGGTATCGTGTAACCTTATCTGCTCCCGAGTAATTTAGATGATCTCCGTTGTCAAGACTGTCTGTCTTCCAGTTAATCCCTATTTCTTCCGTCTTCAAGTTTAAATCCAGAAAATCCAGCCCCTTTTCCCTTGCGTATGCCTCTATACTGTTATGCCTCGCATAATTACAGTTTATTGGAGACGGAGTGCTTACCAGCAACAGTTTCGTTCCATTTTTTTCACACAGTTTTCTTATTTTTTCCAGATAGAAACTGACAATTTTTGAAATTTCTTCTTTCTGGTCATTTTTCTGCATATATTCCCCCTGTTCGTATGGAACAGTCTCGCAGCGAAATGCAAATCCCTTATAATTCTCAGCAGGATATTGTTTTTCGGATAATATGGATTTCCAAATATCATGTCCTTGAAATATTGGAATATAGCGATAGCCAATCTCACCCAGGCAATCTTTTACTTCTGATGACAAATTTTTGCACCGGAACACCATATTCGTCTCCAGAATAACAAGCTTGGGGCTCTGGGTTTCATATGCTGCCTGCAGCATATGAAAAGCTTCCTGCATTCTCTGACCGGTCTGTCCACACACATACCCTGTCATTCCGTAATCGCCCCACCACGCCATCGGGGAAATGGACGTCATACCCAGACTGTCCCCTAATACAATGATATCCACGCTGTTTTCTGGCTCCCTTAATATCCGGAAAATGCTTTTATTTCGATCCAGTACATAGCTGTCATTCGCAACCATTAAATTCACTATTCTTTCCGATACACCCACCAGAAGCAGCACCAGTATCATCATAAAAAGTATATTCTTTGAAATAATTTTTTTGAAATATTTAAAATCCTGCATAAATCATATCCACCTGCTGATAACCCATTCCATATGCACCCAGAATCAATACCGCAAAAATCAAGGCGTAATAAAGCGTCCACCTGACCGGAAGCCACAATTTCTGGATTCCTTCCTCTCCCAGCAGCTTTTTCTCTTTTATAATTCCGACAACTGCAACAACAATACAACCGGCAATAACCACAAAATAATCCAGCCGGTCAAGTCCGACCGACATTAAAATTCCTCTTATTTCCTTCTGCCGTGCTACAATATTCTCAAAACTCTGAATATTATTTCCCTTAAAAATGCTGAAAAACATGCTCATTCCTGCCTGAAGTCCGTTTGCCCTGAAGAAAAGTTCCCCTGTAAAAATAATAAGCCACGTTTTAAGAGTCTGTAATATTCGATACGGCAGGGCATTCTTATCCAGATGACATATTTCCAATATGTTATCTCTCAATGGTTCTACTGCCACTTCAGCAAGCAGTATTACAAAATAGTACATTCCATAAAAAATGTAACTCCATCTTGCCCCATGCCATAAACCATTGCACATCCAGACCGGGAATAGACACAGCGCCGATATGCCCAGCTTTGTTAAATATTTTCCACAATGCTTCTTTCCAAATTTATTCCACTTTTTTACAATGCCAGACACAGATACCGGATAAAACACATACGTTTTAAACCAGACACCAAGCGTAATATGCCATCTTCTCCAGAATTCCGCCGCGCTTTTTGAAAAAAACGGTTGTCTGAAATTTTCCGGAAGCGTGACGCCAAACATTTTCCCACTGCCGATAATGATATCCATGCAGCCAGAAAATTCCATGTATAGCTGGGTGGTGTAAGCGATTGCCACGATAACAATCATTTCTCCGTAATGATACTGATAATTATTAAAGATTACATCCACAAGAAGATACAGGCGGTCTGCTATCAGCAGCTTTTTGAAAAGTCCCCAGAAAATTCTCGCACTTCCCTTCGCCAGATTTTCCATCGTCAGGGGATTTCCCTCAAATAACGTATCTGCTGTCTGCGCATACGAACTGATCGGACCTTCCATAATTTGTGGAAAAAAGCCCAGAAAAAGAGCGATCTTTCCAGGATGCCTGAACACCTCCACCTTTTCCCAATATACATCTGCCATATATCCAATCGCCTGCAGCGTATAAAATGATATGCCAACCGGAATGAGCATCTGCTTTGTACCCAAAGCCAGACTGCTTCCTCCTTGTGCCAGAAGCACATTCACATTTTGGATAAAAAAGTTATAATATTTTAAATATGCCAGTATTCCCAGAAGAACGCATATTCCAAATACTAATATCGCTTTTTCTTTCTTTTTATAAGCTTTTTTTATAGTGCCTGCCTCGGTTCTCTGCATTCCTGCTGTTTCATCATTACATTTTGTTTTTATCCATGAAATCCATACTGCAATGTAATGCGTGAATAACGTTGTTCCTAACAGATAAAGCACCAGTTTTCCACTACATATCCAGAAAAAAAGGTAGCCGGCTGCCAGCAGCGTAATCCATCTGCTTTTTTTCGGCGTCAACTGGTAGAGCAGAAGGACAGCCGGCAAAAACAGAAGCAAATATATCCCTGTATGGTATGCCATATCAACTCTCCTGTAATTTTGTTATCATTCTCCACATGGCATTGACTGAATTAAGATTTTCAGGAATAATTTCTGACGCATCTATCTCAATCTGGAACTGGTCTTCCAATTCGGAGATCAGGGATATTACCATAAAAGAATCCATAATCCTGTCATCGATCAATTTTTCTTCCTTATCCCATGCAATACTACTGTCTATTTCCATTAAAATATTCATCAACTTTTCCATTATTTGTGATCCTCCATATTCCATTTGTAAGTTTCCTGCTTATTTCGTGCCAATTTAAAGCCTTCCTTTTCACTGTAAAACACTACCGCAGGCAATTCATGACTCAGGAACAATGACATTCCCTCTGTCATCGCGTAGGCTCCTGCATTTTCAAAAATAATAACGCTTCCCTCCCCGAGAGCTGTCAGCTCAATATCCCGAACCAGAACATCATTCGCTGTACAAAGTGCCCCACAGATGGTCCATTTTTCTTTTTTTCCTTCTCTTCCGTCTGGATACATTCTGCACTTCGGCTGGTACATTCCCCGAATTTGCCCATCATACTGAATCTGATGCATTCCTCCGTCCACAATACAATAATTCCTGTCATTATTTTTCTTACACTCGTGAACACAGGTAAGATAATATCCACATGATGCAACAAACGCACGTCCCATTTCCAGCATTACCTTTCCTTTCCATTTCATTCCAGATATTGCTGTCTTAATTACTTCTATATCCGCTTCTAAAGTATCTTCCTGATCTTTAAAATAAGGCACTGCTATTCCGGGACCGTATTCTAATTCACTCATTGTAAATCCATACTTTTGTTCTATCTTCCAGCAAAATTTATCCAGATACGCAATTTCTTTGCTAAATTTTTCTGCTGTTTTTTTCTGTGTTCCTGAGAAAAAATGTATCCCGCAAACTTTAATCATTGGAAACTGATCCCTTGAAGCAATTATTTTTTCAATCGCCTCCTCATCCATACCAAACTGATTTCCGCTTGTCAGTCTCAGATATACGTTGATTTTCTCACCGTGTGTACTGCTCCAGTTTATGTAGCTGTAAAGCTGTTCAACGGATTCTACCGTATAGCGGCATCTCCCCCCGTATATGTTCAATATCTCAGTAATATCTTCCTTTTTCTTTAGAACTCCGGATATCAGCAATTTCTCCGCTTCTATCTGCAATTCTCTGCAAATCTCAAATTCACCCATAGAACATACTTCAATTCTGTCTGTGACTTTCGACATTGTACATGTCAGAAAAGGATTTGCTTTGATTGCAAAACACAGTCCTGCGCTTTCCCTAAACCTGTCCCTAAAATAATCTGTCTTTCTTTTTACTTCATCTATGTCAAATACATATAACGGGGTTCCGTATTTTGTAATTGCATGTTCAAACTTTTCCAAATCCATTACGTCACCACTTCCTGTCGTTTTCCAAAGTAATTCCGATCTATTTTTCCATTTTTATTTAATGGCATATGCGCAACCCGGACAATAGTATGTGGAATCATATACTGAGGAAGTTTTTTCTTCAGCCCATTTTTTATTTCTTTTGACTCTGCTGTTCCAAAATAAAAACCTACCAGTCTGTTTTTCTTAGTATTCATAACGCAGCAACTATTTTCTACTCCGTCCAACTGATTCAACGCATGCTCAATTTCCTCCAGTTCAATCCGATGTCCCATATGCTTTATTTGGAAATCTTTTCTCCCGGAAAAATACAACTCACCTGCCGCACTGTAATATCCCAGATCTCCTGTACAATAGTACCGCACCATGCCGTCTGCAGTTTCCATCCACCGGAATTTTTTTCTTGTTTCCTCCGGATTATGATAATATTCTTCTGCGAGCGACTCACCTGACACACAGATTTCACCGCTTTTTTCTGCCGTTGAAATCTCTTTTCCTTCATCATCCATAAGAAATACTTTTCTTCCGTCAAAGGCTTTCCCAAGCGGCAGAATCTCATCATCTTCAAATATTCTTTTTACCCTGTAATAAGTGCAGTTGCAGGTAATCTCCGATGGTCCATACAGATTCACAAACTCCGCCTCCGGCAGTGCAAGCTGCCACTGCCTCAGCTGTTTTACCGGCATTACTTCTCCGCTGAACATTACCCGCTTTACTTCTATCGGTATTCTATATTTCAATCCGTGCAATGCTGAAATGAGCGTAAGCGCCGATACCGCCCAGATCAGGGTATTTACGTGCTTGTTGCACAAATAATCCAGCAGCACGGGCGGCACAGAAAATAGTTTTGTTGGAATTATAACAAGTGTCGCTCCCGTCATCAGACACGTATAAATATCTTTCACTGATACATCAAAATCAAACGGAGCCTGGTTTCCGATGACATCCGTCTCTGCGAACTGGAATGTATGAATAAAATGTGTAATGAAATTTATTACTGATTTATGGCTTACCACAATCCCCTTTGGCACTCCGGTAGAGCCTGAAGTAAAGATTCCGTATAAAAGGTCATCTGCTGTGCATGCTTTACGTACTGCAAGAAGCTGTCTTTCATCAATCTGCTCTTTCATAATGTCTTTCAACAGACATTTACATTCTCCATAACCCGTTTGTTCCAGAAGCGCTTCATTTTCTGCCGGTATGATGATAATTTCAGGTAACAATGTATGAAATATTTCGCATAATCTTTCGATCGGCTGTTTGGGATCCACCATTACATAAAAACATCCTGCATACACTACTCCAAACATTGCAGCCAACGTAACTGCGCTTTTTTCCGCCAATATCACAACCGGTTTTTGTCTGCCTGTTCTTTTGCACAATGCCGTCCCGATGCTTTTTGACATTTCCTGCAATTCCAGCCACGTCATACAAATATTCCCGTCATCAACCGCTGTTTTCCAAGCATTGCATACTGTTGTTCTTTCCAAATAGTCCAGTATGTTTTTCACAAATATCGCTCCCCTAATAAAGTTTTATGTAGCAATCTGCTACGTATCACATTATTATCTTTATTTCTTATCAATTTCTAAATCAAACCTTAACAAATCTAAATCTTACAAAAAGAAAGCGCCGGCACCGATGAACTTCACACATCGGTGCCGGCGCTTTTTCTATTCTACACTCTTTAACGCTTCCACCGGATCAATTTCATCCAGGGAGCGGTTCGTCAGCAGATCCACCAGGATCGCAAACAAAAATGAGAGGCCTGCCGCCATGGCATAGCTTTTCCCGTGAAGGGACACCGCCAGATAAATCGACGGCATGTTCAAAACATACGTTAAGGTCTGCGCAAACGCATATCCCAGCGGAATTCCGCAGACAATGCCGATCGCCGTGAGTATCATGGTCTCTTTGTTGACATACAGATGCACTTCACGGTCAAAAAATCCCAGCACCTTAATCGTCGCCAGCTCTCTGCTCCGCTCGGAAATATTCGTCGTAGACAGCGTAAATAAAACCACGAACGCGAGCGCCGCCGCCATGATAATCACAATGTAGACCACCATATTGATCAGGGTGAACGCATCCGAGAACTCATCCGAAAGCTCCTGCTTGCTGGTGTAGGACACGATACCCTCTTTTCCGCCGAGATCATCTGCATAGGCAATTTCATCCGAACATTCTTCCGACAACTTTAAAAATACTCCGTTCGGTTCATAATCGCCAAACAGCGATTCATAGGTTTTCTCTGTCATATAGACGTTATTGCCGAGGTAATTGCGGACGAGACCGCTTACCGTCACTTCCCGCTGATTCAGATCCTGATCCTGAATCTCCACCTGATCGCCGGCCGCAAACCCAAGCACATTTGCCGCATTCTGCGTCACCAGAATCTCGCCGTCCAAAAGGCCGATCTCCTCATCCTTAAGATTGTACAGACCAATGTACTCTGCAAGAGGCTCATCCCCCGGCACGACAATCATCTGTGCCTTTTCTTCCTTCCCGGCAGCATTCTTCAGCTTCACCGTGGAAATCTGCACGTTCAGCGCACTTTGCACATTCGGATCCCCATTTACATAGGAAAGAATCTTGTCATTGTCGGATGCTGCCCCCGCCGCCATGACATCATACCGGTACACATTCTCATACTGGCGCGGCAGCAGGTCTGTCACCGAATCCCTCACCGCGAATCCGAAAAGTAAGAGCGCCATGCATCCCATAATTCCCGCTACGGTCATGAAAAGACGCTTTTTATAGCGGAACAGGTTGCGGGCGGTCACTTTATTGAGAAATGACAGGCGCTTCCATACCGGCGTGATGCGCTCCAGCAGTACGCGGGAGCCTGCGCGCGGCGCTTTCGGCCGCATCAGAACTGCCGGCATGTGTACAAGTTCCGCTTTACATGCACAGGCGGTAGCGATGACAATTCCGGCCGCAAAAAGTGCAGCTCCGCCACATCCGAGCAGCGGCATAAAGCGCAGCAGATATTCCGGGAACAGATACATCGTATCAAAAATCCGGAAAATAATCTCCGGCAGAAGAACAAATCCGCACACATTTCCCAGAATTCCGCCGGACACACTCGCCGCACATGCATACACCAGATATTTTCTGCGGATCTCACGATCCGTAAAGCCGAGCGCTTTGTAGGTTCCAATCAGACCGCGGTCCTCCTCCACCATACGGGTTATCGTCGTCAGGCTGATGAGAATGGCAACAACGAAAAATACCATCGGGAACACCGTACCGATCGCCTCAATCGACGCCGCATCGCTCTTCACATTGGCATAACCGCTCAGAGACGTGCGATCCTGTACATACCACTGTGTCATGTCAATGTCCGCAATCTTTTGCTCTTCCTCCGCAATCGTCTCATTGAAGTCCGCAAGATTTTCTTCATATTCTGCCTTGCCGTCCGCGTATTCCGTCTCACCTTCAAGCAGCTTTTCCCGTCCTTCGGCGAGATTTTCCTCACCGTCCTTTATCTGCGCCGCAGTCTCCTGTTCCTTTTGCGCCAGCTGCGCCTCGCCTTCGGAAAGCGCCATACTGCCGTTCTCCAGCTCTGCTCTCTTATCGGCAATCTGCGATTTTCCGAAGATGATCTGTGCTTCCCCTTCGTTCAGTTCGTTCCATGCCGCATCAAACTGCTGCCGTGCCGTCTGTTCTGCCGTATCCAGCTGCGCCTGTGCCTCGCCGAGCGCCTGGATTGTCGCCCGCACATTTCCCAGTCCCATTGCAAGCTGTACCAGCTGATCGGCTGTGGGTTGCTGCAGCGCCTCCAAAAACGCACTCTGGCTGTCCGCCACCAGTCCCGGCACCGCCGCCTGTGCCTGCGAGGCATCCTGCTCTGCGACCACCGCTCTTGCTACGGGTAAATACGCCTCCACTGCCGCCTGCACATAGGCGTCCCAGGCCTCAGCGGGCCATGCTTCCCCGTACGCCTGGATGACCTCCTGCGCCTGCGCTTCCAATGCCGCCTCCGTCTCCGCTGCCTGTTTACTGCTCTCTGTAAGCTGTGCGCGTGCCGCGTCTAACTGTGCATAGGTTTCCTCTTCCTTTGCCGAAAGCGTCTGCTTACCGGATGCCACCTGCGCCTCGCCTTCCGAAAGCTGCTGCTCCGCTGCATCCAGCTGCGCGCTGCCATCGGCAATCTGCTGCTTTCCCGCGGCAATTTCATCTCTCGCTTCCGCAAAACCATCCTCCGCCTGCTGTTTTTCCGCATCAAATTCCTCCTGGCCGTCGGAAAGTTCCTGCCAGCCCTTATCCAGCTCTGCTCTCGCATCGGAAAGCTGCTGCTCTGCCTCAGCAAAGGACTCTTCCGCCTCCGCTTTCGCATCCGCAAGCTTCTCTTTCGCCTCATCCGTGACTTCCACGTACCGTGCCTGCTCCCGATTTTCCTTAATCTGCGTTTCAATCGCATCCGTCACCTGTGCGACCTTTTCCTCATAGGCATCGGAATAGCAGAACAATTCTGCAGCACCATCGACGGTAAGGCAGACTTGTGTGTAAATATCGCTGTCTGCCGCCTCCGGCAAGATGAACACAGTGTCATCCTCCGACTGCCCGGAGCGGAACGCCGTCGCTCCCTTTGCATTGTTGACATCCTGCACATCCACCACAATTCCCGTTACGGTAAAGCGGCTGCAGAGCAGCGAAGACTCCTCATCATCTGTTGTATCCACCGCGATGACATCCCCGATGCCGCATCCCGTCTCATCGGCAAACGCGGTTGTAACGGCGGTCTCATCCGCACTCTCCGGCAGCCTGCCGGACAACACATACGGCTGATTGATTCCCCTGTCATTCAACGTGCAGACTGCAATGCTGACCTCATGATCGTTTACTTTCGCATGTACCGTCTCACTGTAGACGCCGACCGCATCCGCGACACCGTCCAGTGCCTTTAACGCATCCACATCCTTCTCCGTAAGTCCGAGCGTCGAGACGACACTGATATCGTACAGTCCCTGTCTGTCATAAAACTGATCTGCCGAATAGCGCAGATCCATGCAGGCAGCCCGCAATCCGGTGAGCATTCCGACACCCAGAATCGTGATCAGCATGATGGAGAAAAACCGTTTTTTCCCCTTGCGGATCGCCCGCCATATCTCCTTATTATATGCACTCTTCATCAGTATCCCTGCCTTTCTCTTCTGCCCCGCTACCACTCGATCTCCGCGATCGGCGTAGGGTGCGCATTGCAGGTAATCTCTGTCACCTTTCCGCTCTTAAAGCGGATCAGGCGGTCAGCCATCGGTGCCAGCGCAGAGTTGTGCGTAATCAGAAGTACCGTAATCCCATCGTTCCGGCAGGTATCCTGCAGCAGCTGCAGAATCTGTTTTCCGGTGTTATAGTCAAGCGCTCCCGTCGGCTCATCGCAGAGCAGGAGTTTCGGATTCTTGGCGATCGCACGCGCGATAGACACCCGCTGCTGTTCTCCTCCGGAAAGCTGCGCCGGAAAGTTATTTTTGCGGTCCGCCAGTCCCACTTTTGTGAGCATCTCCCCGGCATCGAGCGAATTTCTGCACACCTGCGCCGCAAGTTCCACATTCTCTATCGCTGTGAGATTCGGCACCAGATTGTAGAACTGGAATACAAACCCGATATCGGTACGCCGGTATCCGACGAGCTGCTTTTTGTTATACTTTGCAATATCTCTGCCATCCACCTTGATCTCGCCCGCAGTCGGCACATCCATTCCGCCTAAAATATTGAGCGCCGTCGTCTTCCCTGCACCGGAGGAACCGAGAATCACTGCCAGTTCGCCCTTCTCCACAGAAAATGAGGCTCCATCCAGCGCTTTGATCGAAGTCTCACCTGTCTTATATTCCTTCGTTACATTATTAAATTCGATATATGCCATAAAAGGCCGCCTTTCTTCCCAGACTCTGTTTTTTATCTCTATGCAGATTCCATTTTCTATGCCTAATGTACTACCTGCGCTGCCTTTCATCAATCAACAGATTCTCCACACGTGTTAAAAAATTGAAGACAACACGTTGTCGTGCTATAATTTACGCGAAGACAAAATGAACGCAAATCTTATACCGGGAGGTTTTCATGAAAAAGCAGCCCCATATCACAGAACAGACCAAAAATAATCTGCGAATCGCTTTCTGGTCTCTCTACGCGCAAAAACCGATAGAAAAAATCTCCATCAAGGAGATCACCGAGCTTGCCGGTTACAACCGCGGCACCTTTTATCTCTACTATAATGATGTATATGATCTTCTTGATCAGATTGAGGAAGAAATCCTCGGAAAAATTACAGATGTTCTGAATGATTCTCTGGAAAAAAATGATACCTTTGACCTTTCCGGTCAGATGGGAATTCTTTTAGATCTGATGCAGACATATGAAACCTATGCTGCTGTACTCTTAAGCGATCATGGCGACCCGCATTTTGCGACCCGCCTGAAAGAAGTGGTATGGCCCCTCTTAAACCGTTATTTTGTTCCCTCAGATGGACATGACGATTACGAGATGGCGCTTCTTGCCGATTTTTACCTGTCCGGTCTTCTCGCCAGTGTCATTCGCTGGCTGCAGAACCCTAAAATGACACTGGAAGAGTTTTTGGATTTTATGGTGAGAACCATTTTCCCTATACCTGGTTCCCCACAATCTTATAATAGCTGCGGGAAGTCAGTGCAAACACCAGCAGATAAATCAGCAGGAACACCACTGCCGTAGCCGCCACACACAGGGCAAACAGTGCGGTATTGTTGAGGCTGAACGCCGCCAGAATCCATTTGATCATCGGGAATGCCATGACAACATGAAGTACTGCTGCCCCGATCGGCAGGAAAAATACCGTCAGGATCTGTGTACGGATACTCCGCTTTACCTCGGCATTGCTCATGCCGACCTTCTCCATGATGGCATACCGTTCCTTGTCCTCGTAGCCTTCCGAGATCTGCTTGTAAAAAATGATCAGCACCGTCACCATGAGGAACATCGCGCCCAGAAACAGACCGATAAAAAGCAGACCACCGTTTAAGCTGTAGTATTCATCCCGGTTCTGTGCCCGGCATTCGACATACGTTCTGGAATAAGCGTCCTTTGCATCATCCGACGGATGCCCGTCATTGTATGCGGTAATCGCCGCATGAAGCGTATTTTCCGCTGCCACTTTTTCTTCTGCTGTTCCGTCTATGTCAAACGCCATATTGTATTTGATCTGCAGGCTTACACGCTCCTCGTCCCAGTTCTGTTTCAACTCCGTAAAAATCTGCCCCAGCGCCTCCCTATCCGGCACAATCATAAATACACTGTCATCTGCCATGTCATCCAGATAATCGTGATCCGTCTCAGGATATGCGCAGATCTGTTTTACCTGATATGTCTCGTTGTCAAGCGTCAACGTCCCTTTTTCATAGGCAGAGGATGCCGCCAGTGCAATCTCTCCGCTGCCAAGTTCCCCGACCGTTTCACCGGTGTAATTCTCCCAATCGGATTTTGGCAGAATCGTGAGCAGCACCACATCACTAATGCTGTAATCTGTGCCTGCCCCGATGCCGGTCACAGAAAATCCATCGTCCGTGCGCACCGCTGTCAGAGACATGTTCAACATGGCGCTGTGTCCCGTCAGCACCCGTCCGGAATCCTTCAGAGATGCTTCTGCCAGTGCATCCACCTCCTCCGGATGTTCCGGCATTGCATTATAATAGGACACCACAGACACCTCATGTGCAAAACGCCGCTTTAGGGCGTCTTCCACTCCCAGATACATACACAGGGTGGTAGAAACCGTCACCAGAACCATCGTCGATAAAATGCAGATATTGGCAAGTCCCACCGCGTTCTGTTTCATCCGGTAGATCATACCGGAAACCGTCGCAAAATGTCTTGATTTGTAATAATAGTTTTTATTTTTCCGAAGCAGTTTGAGTACGGCGATACTGCCCGCAGTAAACAGACAATACGTTCCCAGAATCACAAGCAGTACCGCCACAAAAAACATGGTAATGGCAGAGACTGCGTCCGCCACCGTAAGCGCCAGATAATAGCCGCCGCCGAGTGCCGCCGCCCCGACCACCGCCAGCAGCACTTTCGTCTTCGGCTCCCGCTCTCCCGCATTGGCGCTGTGCAACAGTTCCATCGGGTTGGAAAGCTTTATCTGCATAAAATTATAGAAAAGCGTGACCGCGTATATGCAGCCGAAAAGCACCAGCGTGTGGTGGCATCCCATCAGCGAAATAGTAAACGGAACGCTCTGGTTGAATCCGGTCATGCGGTACAAAAGCATCGTCATCAGTTTGCCGAATGCAATGCCGAACGCCAGCCCGCCGCCGATCGTAACCGCCGCCGTAAACAACATTTCCAGAAAAAGCACCTTGGCGATATGCTTCTTCTCCATTCCTAGTATATTGTATACGCTCAATTCCCGCTTGCGCCGCTTCATGATAAAGCTGTTGGTATAGAACAGGAAAATCGCTGCGAACAGTCCGACAATAATCACACCGAGCAGCAGCGTTACCGCCACATAGGCGCCGCCTCTCATCTGCTCCAGCCCCGGGTTATCCTGAATGGACATTACCAGATAGAACATCGCTGCCGAGAACACCCCCGCCAGGAGGTACGGCAGATAAAGCTGTCTGTTATTGCGGATATTGACTACTGCCAGTTTCACATATAACTTACGCATGACAGCCTCCTTCTTTTCCGGTGGTAAGAACCGTCAGCGTATCCGAAATCCGCACATACAGTTCCTCATTCGTCATATTCCCGCGGTACAGCTGATGAAACACTTCACCGTCCTTGATAAAAAGAATCCGGTTGGCATGGCTCGCCGCTTTCGTGGAATGTGTCACCATAAGAATCGTCTGTCCTTCCCTGTTGATCGTGCCAAACAGCTTTAACAATCCGTCAGTCGCTCTGGAATCCAGCGCCCCCGTCGGTAGGTTCAACTTAGTAGTATGAAAAATTCTTTATATTTTTTACGTGTTTTACGTGTTTTTCTATTGACTTTACGTGTTTTACGTGTTATTATAATCATGTAAGGAGGAAACAATACAAATGAGATTTCGAGAACTTGAAAGATTAGTCCTCGATGACGGATGGGTTCTTGTAGATGTGAGAGGTTCTCACCATCAATACAAGCATCCAACCAAATCGGGAAAGGTAACAATCCCGAATCACCGAGGCGACATTCCTCAAAGGGTTGTCAACTCCATACTAAAACAGGCAGGTCTCAAGTGAGACCTGCCTCTCAAAAAAGAAAGGAGCGTTATAATATGAATTATATTTATCCTGCTGTGTTTTATCCGGAGGATGACGGTCGTTTCTCTGTTATCTTCCCAGACCTTAACGATTTAGCCACATACGGAGATAATCTCGCCGATGCGTTTGCTATGGCACAAGAGGCTTGTGGTCAGTATTTATTTACTACTCTGCGTGATGGTGCGCCACTTCCCTCCGCAACTCCTCTCGATTCTGTTGAAAAGGATGACGATGCTGCTCTTGTCAATCTTGTATGTGTGAATCTCGATGAATATGCACGGGCGTATGATGATAAGGCAGTCAAGAAAACCTTGAGCATTCCGGCGTGGCTCAATACCGCATGTGAGAACTACGGAATCAATTACTCGAAAGTTCTCAAGGATGCACTCATTGCAAAACTGCAAGCACAATCTTAAATTCTCATTTGTATATTATACTTGGGCGGTATCTGTTCAACAGACACCGCCCTCATTTTATTATCCCATCTTTTCCATTTTCACATGTTCCGCTGCTGCCGACATGAAAAGACCGTCCACTGTCTCAAGCATCGGGAGACCGTCGAGCATAAAGAGACGCTTGCCGATATAGGTCTGACCCTTTGATGCACGACCGCACTCATTTGAATTATCCCATGACGCAGAACGTCTCAAGCGGAGACTGCCCGCACACACAACTGTGACATGGAATCGTCCAACCTGCTCGGCTGTGATTCCTGCTGCCGGAATGTTTTCATCGTCATCCTCCGGATTTTCGTCCTCTCCATTTTCTGACGCTCTATTTGCCCCGTTTTCGGCGTTTTCGTCCTGCTGCGGTGTATTTGCCTGCCCGTTGCCTTTCGAGCCGTTCTGACCGCCCTCTGCGTTGTCCTCCGGTGTGTTTCCGGTCATCGCCTCAACCGTTGCTGCGTCAACTGTTCCGACCTTGTTTCCATCCGCATCGAATGCGTCCACGCTGCCATCCGGATTCGTCTGCAACGCTCCATCTGGAACATTGTCAGTCAGAGACCCGATGATGTTTCCATCTTCATCCCACACGACAAGGCTCTCGTCCTTTGCTGCTGCTTTCAACGCTCCCTCAATGGTCTTGTATTCCTTACACTGTGCTTTTACGAACTCCGTTCCTGTTCCGAGATAATACAGTTTCTTTTCTTCCATGTCAATTCCCTCCTATAATTTGAATAATTTTGTCCATGTGTTCGCACCGCATGAGCCATCAACCGCCAGCCCATTCTTTGACTGAAATGCTCTGATTGCATCCTCTACGATACTTCCCGCCTTTCCATCAAGGTCTCCGTAATAGAATCCCTTTGCACGGAGGAGACCCTGCGCAATATACACGAATCGCCCTGCGCTACCGTTCTTCACAACTGCGTACTTGTTTGCGTACTCTTTGCATTTTGTGAGGAAATTGCGATTTTTGAGGTCGAATGTGTATCCGGCTTTCTTTTTGTTCATTTCATATTTCCACACGCAGAGAGCAGCATTTCTCGTCTTTTCTCCGAAACCATTGTCAACATTAAGCAATGCACCGCAGTTTGTTTTGATTGTATTCGGATACTGTCTGTTGAGATATGACTGAAAATCGCTCACGCTACACTGAAACTCTTTCGGCTGTTCCGGCTCTGATGCTGCATCATCCCCGCCGATAAAATCTGCTACTCTGCCATATCCGAGAATATATTTGTCCGATACTTTGATGGTTCTGTATCCTACTGCATCATTCTTGTTTCCCTCAATCGCTTTGATTGTGTCTCCTGTCACGCTCACCGCATATCCCACATGCGTGGAATCGTTCTGTGTGTGCTTGGATGAATAGAAAATCACATCGCCACGTTTCGGCGTGTAGTTCCCGCCGTAGTATTTTGCTTTCTCATATCTTTTCTTGTTTCTGAACCAGTTTGCGCCGACATCGCAGGATGCGAAAGTCGGAATGATACTGGTCGGGATTCCCACCATTCTCGCAATCACCGTCACAAAAATCGCACACCATGCCACCGTCATGCTGAATCCTGCTCCGGTCAATTTATTGTAATACTCGATGAACTGGTCATCTCCTGTCGGTTCACTCACTCCGAGGAATGAGATTGCTTTTCTTAATAACTTTTCAATCATTGTCGTTTCCCCCTTTACTCATTCATGCCACTGGATACAAATTCCCTTGCTGCTGCATTGCTCTTGAGCATGTTTTTCATGTTCTCAAGTGCCTCGTCCACCCATGTGGAAAATGTTTCAAAAGAAACGACTTTCGCTGCGACTGGATACTTGCTCACAAATAAGTCATAGACATATCGCAGCTTTAATTGACCAGTACCTCCTCCGAGTTCCTTTTCTGCGGTTATTACTGCGAGCAGTAACCACTCTTTGATGTTCTTGACCTGCTGCTCTGTCGGCAGTCCTGCGAATTTATAAATCGCATAGGTGATACTTCCCGCCCCTGCTGCCAGTGCCACAATCAAAAACCAGTTTTCAACAATCCATTGAGCCATTTTTATTCCTCCGTTTCTTCATCGTCCGGTGGTGTCAATTCGCTCGGATTGCCCTGCTTTTTATCCTCTTTCTTTTCATTCGATTTCAACAATGTCTTGCTGACCTTAATCAGACCCATGACACCGCCCTCCACTGATAAGAACTGAAACACGTTCTGAATCAACGTGGACGGCTCTGACCCTGTTTTAACAAAAACCACTATCATCACAACCGTGAATATAAGTGCTGCAAGAATATCCGCAATGACAATCCGGTTCATGAACCTGCCGGAAATCTTGTTCTCTGCTTTGGCTTTCTGCATCTGCATCCTCCGAATTTTCCGGTTGTGCCGATGCTGCCTTTTCTGCTCTCTCAACATTTCCTTGTTCCATTTCCGTTTTATCTGTGCCGTTGTTCTTGCCACGTTCACCCTCCTGTTTATCCCTCCGGATGGGTTTCCCCGTCCAGACGCTTGTGATAACTCTTGAGCGATGATTCAACCTTTGCCATTCTCTCCCTCAACAATGAAATGTCCTCACGGAAATTCCTGTTTTCGGTTTTGATTTCTTTGAGGTCGTCCGAAATCATTTCCAGTTTCATCATCACAAGCGTGTTGTTCTCGGTTTCCTGTCTGGTCTCGTTCACCGCTTTCTCTGTGTCCTGCTTTGCATCGTTTTTCTCATTCCGGCGTTTCGTTGCCAGTCCGAAATATAATGCTGCTGCGACAGATACTCCGGTCAACAGAATTGAAATCTCAATCGTCACTCGGCTGCTCCTTTCCGAACGCTCCCACGTCGTCGGTGTCGCAGTATCGCCTCATGTGGTACTCAAGGACATCCAGTTTCCCGTCTGTCTCATTGACCATCTCTCGGAGTTCCGCTTTGACCCCCTCCTCCACTTTTGAGCGTTCAATCATTTCCTGTTGCTTTCTCACGATTCCGGATAGTGCCTCTGCCACCTCGCACAATCGTGAGATTATTTCAAGCGGACTCATTCTGCATCACCGCCGGAGTATTTCTCCCCTGTGATGTATTCATATTCATCCGCTGAAATGCTACCTTTTGCCACTCTCTCGGCAACCTGTTCCTTTGTAACTGATGGGGTCTTTCCTTTCAGACCATTTCCGTACATCCTTTTTAAACTTTCAACGAGTATTTTCATTAAATCAGACCCTCCTCGATTAACTGCTGTGTGTATTCGTCGATGACCGCATCTTTCTGAAACTGTGTCACGGATTCAACGATTCCCGTGGTGTTGGATGCGACAACCTCCTGCATGAGCATCAACCTGTCATATTCCTCCCGTGACATCTCACGCTCCTCCCGCTGCCATCCGGCGATTTTCTTCCCATCTGCATCCTCTTTCGTTGCTTTCTTGACATTGCGTCTCTGATACACCGTTGTCGGCGATGACGCTGTGTCGAACTCCTCCGGCTGTTCTGCCTCCGTTCCGAACACTTCTCTCCATTCT
>OFMA01000563.1_pt1 | contig 27893 bp, 27 predicted proteins | sample 1541011 | NCBI WGS metagenome assembly OFMA01 (sample SAMN04209225, study PRJEB22552) | human gut metagenome | biome: gut; material: feces | host: Homo sapiens | place: USA: Oklahoma
TTCAGGCCTTTGGGGAGAACTTCGGTAAGCTCTTCGCAAAGCTTGATAGCAGGCTCGTGGGTGAAGTTAACGAAGATAACGTGCTCTAATTGTTCAATCTGTTCTTTGATGGCAGCGTTGATTTTGGGATTGCAGTGACCTAAAAGGTTGCACCACCAGCTGCTGATGATGTCGAGATATTCGGTGCCGTCGGCTGCGTAGAGGTAGGGGCCTTTAGCGTGGTCGACGATGATGGGACGTAAGGTTTCGTAGTCCTTCATCTGGGAACAGGGATGCCAGATGTGGGCTAAATCTCTTTTTTGTAAATCTGCTACTCTATCGTTCATTTTTTCTTCCTCCTGAGTTTTGTGTAATTATTGTTTATTCCCCCTTCCACCTCACGTTGTTCGCCACCTTCCCCGTAGGGGCAGGCAAGAGCGTGTAATTGAGACTTTCTTGGGTCCCCATTGGGGGAACTGTCGAGCTTTAGCGAGACTAAAGGGGGCTGTTAATTTTTATTTATATAATCCTTTAAGTACTTCTACATCAATATCCAGTTCACTGGCGTTCGGCGGTACGCAGGCAAGTACGGGGACCGCTGTAATTTCTTCCATCATACGCTTGTTGTCGGCTTGCATGAAGTTGCTGCCGTCGTAGTTGTTGAGGATGATGCCGCGGACGGGAATGTTTTTCTGTTTGAGGTAGGAGATGGTCAGTACGCAGTTATTGATGGAACCGAGCGCTGCGTTGGAGATTACCAGTACACCTAAATCAAGCTTTTTGATGATGTCCTCGAGCAGGATATGCTCTTCATCCCAACGGATGGGGCAGATGATGCCGCCGCTGCCTTCCATGGTAACGTAATCATATTTGGCGAGAGATGCCTGATAGTCAGCCTCAATCTTTTCCATTTCTACGGGATTGCCCTCGCGTAGTGCTGCCAGATGCGGAGAAACTGCTTCCTTATAAATGTAGGAAACAAGGTTTTCCGGTTTTTCCGGGATGTTGGCAGTTTTGGCAACAAAGGCTGCGTCGCCCGGTAGCCAGGTACCGTCAGGCTGTTCTTCGGCGCCGCTCAGTGCTGCTTTGTAATAGCCTGCGTTGATGCCTGCATCGCGTAAGCGTTTAACAAGCAGGCCGGTAACATATGTTTTACCGATATCTGTTCCGATTGCTGTAATGAAAAGACCTTTACTCATAATTTTCACCTTCGTAATGTATTTTGGTTAACTTAAGATTCTACGTGGTTAACTTTACTATAGCTTAAGTATACGCTGTGAAAATTTTAATGTCAACCTAGCGAAATAGTATGGTTAACTATGAGGGCTGAGCATAAAAAAAGACTGACAGCTATATTTTGTGGTTATAGCTGTCAATCTATGCTTATCTTGTGGTTAACGATGTTAATATTAAAATAGGTAGAAGAAATTTATTTTTTGGCTGCCGCATTTTTACGGATTTCGGTTACAGGGATGCCGCCGATGCCCCAGTTATCTGTATCAACCTCGTCGATGGTGACAACAGTGGTGGATTTGTTTTTGCCTAGAACGTCGTGCAGAAGATTGGTTGCGCCTTCGATGAGAGCGCGCTTCTGCTCGGGTGTAACGTTACCTTCTTTGGTGATTTTGATGTTTACATAGGGCATGCTGATGACCTCCTTGCATTTTTCTTTCATAATAGCATATTTTGCTTGCAAACTGCGCGGTTCTATGCTATTATAAGTGCGGTAAAATTTACTGATGCACAGTAGCATTTAGGATGAGCTGGAGCAGTTAACAGTAAAGCTTACTTCTGAAAAATTTTAAGTTAATACTCGCTTGGATCTATAAGACCGGGACGAAGACGCAAACAGGCTAACTATGCGCATTCCGTACCGGAATGCGCTTTTTATATGCTTCTGCAAAAATAAGCAATTCCGTAGCCTTGAATTTGCACAGCGTCTCCTGTGGTCAGAAGGGAGGGCAATCTTGAAGGTTGGTATTATTGGCGGAGGCCGTGTCGGCAGCCGTTTGGCTGCATGTCTGCATGAGGCAGGCGTGCTGGCCGGCATTACGGCTGCGACAGCGCAGCATAGCGCACAGCTGGCACAGCAGTTTGGTGTACCGATGACGGATAATGCGAAGCTGTGGCAGGCAGCGGACGTGCTCTTGCTTACCGTGCCGGATCGTTTAATTGGTACGGTGGCAGAGAAGCTGGCGCAAAGTGTGACGCCTGCTGCTAAGGTTGTACTGCATGTGAGTGGCAGTGTGGGTCTGGAGCCATTAGCTTTGCTTACGCAGCTGGGAGCACACGTTGGCAGTCTGCATCCGCTGCAAAGCTTTGCCGGCGGCAATACACAGCTTGCAGGTGTGTATATGGCGTTGGACGGTGACAGCGAAGCGCAGGATGCAGGCAAAAAGCTCGTAGAACTTTTTGGCGGCAAAGCGTTCAGTGTTCCTGCTGAAGAACGTGCGGCCTACCATGCGGCAGCGTGCATCTGCTCGAACTATGCTGTAGCGGTGGAGGCTATGGCGGCGCAGCTGATGGCGCGCTGGACCGGCAGCAACGAAGCTGCCTGGGAGGCACTGCTTCCCTTGTTCAAAGGCACAGCGGCTAATTTGCAGGCTACGCAAAATCCTGCGGCTGTGCTTACAGGACCTATTGCCCGCGGTGATGTCAGCACGGTAGCAAAGCATCTTGCTGCCTTACCTGCAGCTGTAATTCCTGCCTATTGCTCTCTGGGCCTGGCGACAACCTCGCTAGCCCTTGCTAATGGCACTATTGACGAAAATGCAGCTGATGAGCTGAGAAATTTGCTTGGAGGATATTATGGCTAACAAACAAGTAACAGTCGCAACGATTAAAGAAATGAAGCAAAAGGGCGAGCCTATCACGATGATAACCGCTTACGACGTAGCAATGTCCCGCAACGTGAACGAAGCAGGCGTAGACATGATTCTTGTAGGTGATTCCCTGGGTAACGTAATTTTAGGATATAATTCCACAGTCCCTGTAACGATGGATGAAATGATTCATCACACCAAGGCTGTTATGCGTGGCAACAGCACTGCTTTAGTAGTTGGCGATATGCCGTTTATGAGCTATCAGGCAAGCATTGTTGATGCAATGTATAATGCTGCACGCTTCCTGAAGGAAACAGGCTGCACTGCAGTTAAGCTGGAGGGCGGCTCCGAGGTAGTTCCTCTGGTAGAACGTCTGACACAGGCCGGCATTCCTGTATGTGCTCATATCGGTCTGACTCCGCAATCTGTAAATCAGCTGGGCGGCTTCAAGGTACAGGGCAAGGATATTGCCGCTGCACAAAAAATGATTGATGATGCCAAGGCTTTGGAGGCTGCAGGTGCTTTTGCCTGCGTGCTGGAATGCGTTCCGGCAGCACTGGCTGCTAAGGTAACCGCTGAGCTGAAAACTATGGCTATCATCGGTATCGGTGCCGGCAACGGCTGCGACGGTCAGGTGCTCGTATGCAATGATTTGCTGGGTGTTTCCACCGGTTTCTGTCCGAAATTTGTTAAGAAGTATGCTAATCTGCATGATACTACCGTAGAAGCAGTAAAGGAATATATTGCCGATGTTAAGGCAAGAACCTTCCCTGCTCCGGAGCATACCTTCAAGATTGACGATGCTGTTTTAGAAAAATTATATTAATACTTTCATAAATAAAGTGAGGTAATTCAAAATGAAATTAGTACATACAGTTGCAGAGCTGCGCGAAGAGGTTGCAGCAGCTAAAGCTCAGGGTTTGACCATCGGTCTGGTGCCTACTATGGGCGCTTTGCATGAAGGCCATGCATCCCTGATTAAAGCAGCTAACATGGAAAATGACTTTGTTGTAGTCAGCGTTTTCGTAAACCCGACTCAATTCGGTCCTAACGAAGATCTGGACGCTTATCCGCGTACTTTGGAGGCAGACTGCAAGCTTGCAGAAAGCATGGGCGCTAACGTAGTTTTCGCTCCGGCTCCGAAGGAAATGTATCCGAGCGAGGATGCAACTTGGGTTGAAGTAACCGGTGAGATTACCAAGGTTCTTTGCGGCCGTACCCGTCCGATTCACTTCCGTGGTGTAACCACCGTTGTTACCAAGCTGTTTAACCTGGCACAACCGGACCGTGCTTACTTCGGTCAGAAGGACGCACAACAGGTTGAGGTTCTGAAACGCATGGTAAAAGACCTGTTCTTCAACATCCAGCTGCGCATTATGCCGATTGTCCGCGAAGCTGACGGTCTGGCAAAGAGCTCCCGCAACACCTATCTGAATGAAGCAGAGCGCAAAGCAGCGCTGGTACTGAGCCGTAGCCTGAAGGCTGCTAAGGAGCAGTACGAAGCAGGTGAGCGTGACGCTGCTAAGATTACTGCGGCTGTTACCGCTTCCATTAAAGAAGAGCCTATGTCTGATATTGATTATGTTGAAATTTATGCACTGCCGGAATTGAAACCTGTAGCAGCTCCGATGGCAGGCAGCAACCTGTTGGCTGTAGCTGTTAAATTCGGCACCACCCGTCTGATTGATAATGTAGTTTTGGAGGAGAAATAATATGCTTTATACTATGCACCATGGCAAGATTCATCGCGCTACCGTAACCCAGGCAAACCTGGAATATATGGGCAGCATTACTATCGACAGCGAGCTGCTGGAGCTGTCCGGTATTCTTCCGGGCGAGCGTGTACAAATCGTTGACAACAACAACGGTAACCGTCTGGAAACCTATGTTATCGCCGGTGAGCGTGGCAGCGGTGTTATCTGCCTGAACGGTGCTGCTGCACGTAAAGTTCTGGTTGGCGATACTGTTATCATCATCGCTTACAGCCTCATGACCGAGGAAGAAGCTAAAACCTATGTGCCGAAGGTTGTAATGGTTGACGAAAACAACCATCCGATTAACGTTCGCGGTACTGAAAAGGAAGCAGAAATCGGCTGATTATAAGCATTATATGAGCACGTTGCGGCTTGCGCTTGGCGCAGGCTGCAGCGTGCTTTTTGTATTATTTATTTTGTTTTAAAACCATTTGCAAGATGTGTGTGAATAAAATATTTCGGCTGTTTTAAAATGGAACGAAAAAACTTCGGTTAAATCGTAAGCGCGGTTACGTTTTAGCCGAAGTTTTCTTTTCTATTTGTTTTTATCGTGGCAGCAGCAATGTTCTGCTTCCACAGGCTTCATGGAGCATTCCGGGCAGATGCCTTCGCCTTCTAAAAGCTTGCTACCCCAGGCATACATGGCCTGCAGGATGGGGAAGAGGCTTTCGCCCCGCGGCGTCAGGCTATACTCAACCTTAGGCGGTACGACGGCGTACACCTTGCGCGCAATCAAGCCGTCACCTTCCAGCTCGCGTAATTGCTGGGTGAGCATTTTGGGTGTGGCCTCGGGTACGAGGCGGCGCAGCTCGTTGAAGCGCAGAATTTTGCCGGACAGATGCCACAGTAGCAATGCTTTATATTTGCCGCCGATGAGCTGCAGTGTGGCAGCGACGGGGCAGTTGACGTTAATGGTGTCTTTCATTTGGATAATCCTTTCTGTATGGAGCAAGGCGGTTAAGATATTATTATGCTATGAAAAAATCATATGTCTGCCTTGTGCATCAAAAATTATATATCTTTACAGTATCTTTTTGTATACTATCTACCTAAATAGTGCATTCTTGAAATAAAGGTAGCGTTTGCTATAATAATAGCAGACAAAAAATTTTACGTCAAATAGATAGTAAACGAAAGGAGCCACAATGAAAAAACAATTACTTGATATAACGGGCATGAGTTGCAGTGCCTGCTCTTCACGCATCGAAAAGGTTGTCAACAGGATGCAGGGCGTGGAGCAGATGAGCGTTAATCTGCTGAAGAATAATGCGCACGTTACCTTTGATGAAAGCGTTGTGGATGAAAAAGAGATTATTGCCCGCATTGAAAAGCTGGGCTTTGGCGCGAGAGTACATGCTGCAAATGTTGCAGCACCGGTACCTCAGCAGGATACGGCGGCACAGGAGATGGAGGAGATGAAGCAGCGCCTTATCGGCTCGCTGATTTTTGCCGGTCTTGTTTTTTATCAGCATATGGGACGCATGTGGGGCTGGCCGTTGCCAAGCTTTATTCTGGGGCAGGAAAACGAGCTGATTAATGCTTTGCTGCAGATGCTGTGGGGTATTCCGGTACTCTTTATCGACCGCAAGTATTTTATCCACGGTGTGCGTAATCTTTTAAGCGGTGCGCCTAACATGGATTCGTTGATTGCCGTAGGCAGCGGTGCATCGTTTATTTATGGTTTGTATTCCGTATTTGGCATGGCGTATGCCTTTGGACACAATCGTCTTGATTTGCTGCCAGGCTTTGCCGATGCTTTGTATTTTGAAGCGAGTGCCGTGATTTTGGCGCTTGTTACTGTCGGCAAGTTTATGGAGGCGCGGGCAAAAAGCCACACCTCTGATGCGATTAAGGCACTGATGAACCTTACACCAAAAACTGCGCTTGTCGAGCGTCACGGTCTGCAGGGAGAAATTCCTGTGGAGGAGGTTGTAACAGGTGATGTGCTGATTGTAAAAAGCGGTGCGTCCGTGCCTGTGGACGGCAAAATCATTGAGGGCAGCGGTGCCTTGGACGAAAGCGCGCTGACAGGTGAAAGCCTGCCGTTAGATAAAACAATCGGTGACAAGGTTATCGGCGGCACTATTAACAGAAGCGGTTACTTTAAGATGGAAGCGACTGCGATTGGCGCTGATACTGCTTTAGCGAAGATTATTGCGCTGGTGGATGAGGCAACATCTTCTAAAGCGCCTATTGCCAAGCTGGCGGATAAGGTGAGCGGTTATTTTGTTCCAGCAGTTATAGGCATTGCCGTGCTTGCGGCGGCTGTTTGGCTGGCGCTGGGCGCAAGCTGGCATTTTGCGCTGACGATAGCTATTTCGGTGCTCGTCATTTCCTGCCCCTGTGCTTTGGGATTGGCAACACCGACAGCGATTATGGTAGGAACGGGGCGTGGTGCCAAGAGCGGCATTTTGATTAAATCGGCAACAGCTTTGGAAACGGCGCATAAGGTTGATACTGTTATCTTAGACAAAACAGGCACCATTACGTCAGGCAAGCCGGTAGTGACGGATATTTTACCTATAAAGGTTACGGAAAATGAATTGCTGGCCTTTGCCGCAGGCTTGGAAAAGCTGTCGGAGCATCCGTTGGGTGAAGCTATTGTTGCTGCTGCCGAAGCAAAGCAGCTTGCTTTGCCGGAAGCCGGCAATTATAAGCAAATCCCCGGTCAGGGCGTTACGGCAGAGCTTGCGGGAGCTGAATGTGCAGCAGGCAATCTCAAATTGCTGCAGGAATTGAATGTTGATACAAGCACTTTGATGGACCAGTATGATAAGCTTGCATCACAGGGAAAAACACCGTTATATTTTGTACGTGCAGGCGAGCTTTTAGGCTGTATTGCTGTTGCCGATACCGTAAAGCCTACGAGTAAGGAGGCAATCGGCAAGCTGCAGGCAATGGGCATGCGTGTGCTGATGGTAACAGGTGATAACCGGGAGACGGCGGAGGCGATTCGCACACAGGTAGGCGTTGATGAGGCTGTTGCTCAGGTGCTGCCGCAGGATAAGGAAGCGGTGGTACGCAAGCTGCAGCAGGAAGGCCATATTGTCGCTATGGTAGGCGACGGCATCAACGATGCACCTGCGTTGGCGCGTGCCGATGTAGGTATCGCTATCGGTGCCGGCACGGATATTGCGATTGAGGCTGCTGATATGGTTTTGATTAAAAGCGATTTGCTTGATGTGGCAAAAGCTATCCGTTTAAGCCGCGGTGTAATGACCAATATCAAGGAAAATCTTTTTTGGGCCTTTATTTATAATGCTGTCGGTATTCCGTTTGCCGCAGGTGTGTTTTATACAGCCTTTGGCTGGCTACTGAATCCGCTGATTGCAGCGGCGGCTATGAGCTGCAGCAGTGTTTCTGTTGTTACTAACGCACTAAGACTGCGTTTTATAAAATTGTAATTGCAAAGGAGATTTTATTATGACTAAGACTATTGCTATCGAAGGTATGCATTGCCAGCATTGTGTTGGCGCTGTTAAGGAAGCACTTGCTGCTGTAGCAGGTGTAACAAGTGTTGTTGTTTCCCTGGAAAACAATAATGCGGTTGTTGAGGGCACAGGCCTGGATGATGCAGTTTTGAAGGCTGCTGTTGAGGATACCGGCTTTGATGTAACCGGCATCAACTGAAAATAAGCACAAAAAAACGCCGCGTAAGCGGCGTTTAGGCTTGAGAAAAGGTCGCTGTACAGCGGCCTTTTTCTTATAATTACTCGTGCCTATCGGCAAGGGAAGTTTTCTTGGCATTTGGGTGCAGGCTTCTTTCGTTATGTGTTGTATTCATTATAGCATTTCAGCAGATGTTTTGCTAGATAGGGGGAGTGCTTCGTATGAGTATGGATAAACTCGCCCTTTAGTGAATAAACTCGTCTACGTTTGACATGTATACTTAGATGTAAGCAGACCTTTTTTGACATAGCTTCGAGGCAGTTGCAAATGTGAGTCCTTTTTATATGTACATCTGGTTGACGGGGGGGGACAGCGTAGTATAATGAACGTGAGGTTCAATAGTATTTCCTTTTAACATTTGAGAATACTGAGGAGTTGAGTTGCAATGTTTTGTCCGAAGTGCGGAACTAATGTCGATGATAGTTATGCGTTTTGCTTTAAGTGTGGTTTTGATTTTTCTAAACTTAATCAGTCAGAAGATTCTTCACAGCAAAATTATAATAAAACTACTACTGAAAATGGACATAGCCATGATCAGTATAGCGGCATGTTAGAGTTTGATTCTTTTGATGGAAGTCAAGAGCAGTTTGATGAAAATTACTATGATTTATGTTATGTACAAAGAGACTATCAAAAGCTATTAGATTTTGAAGAATATGTAAGGGTTAAGTATCCTAATACTACTTATGAATATAATTTCTCTTGTGGAATAAATACAATACTCTTATTGCTTAGTTCATATACGAAAGAGAATGATTTTCTAAAGTGCGTTTCGGTCGATGATTTGAATGATGGCACGGTTCAAACTTTAGCAGATAATCTTGCTTTTTGTCTAAGTACAAATTATTTTATGGACTTATTCGGTTGGCGTGCTTATGATTTTTTTAGCTTTTCATTTAAGTATAATTTAGCTTGGGAACAGTATTTAAAGTTACAAGAGGATTACGAAAAAGAAGAAAATGTTGACAGAAAAAATTCAATAAAGTGGGAAATGGAAACAATACCTAGAAAATTTGGGAGAACGACGTGGGCTTATGAGGGAAGCATTATTAAAAAAGTCAATTTACTCGATTTAAGTCATATTCAACCGCAATTGACGAAATTAGCAGAACAATATAGTAATGCTTTGAGTGATTTGTATATTGTGATACTTGACAATGCAATAAAAATTCATAATGCGACTTATTTGCAAGGGCTGTATCCCACTATTTTCCAAAAACAACAGATAGCAAAAGTTATAGAAAATGAGATTAATGATAAATTTAGAAATAGTACTAGAAATTTATATGTAGTTCTGCAAAAAGAAAAAGAGTGCTGCGATATTTGTAATAAGATCAATGAATTATCAAAAAATTTAAGTGCATCCTCTACAGCAAAAAAAGTAGCGATAACACTTGGATTAGGTCTGATATCTGGCCCGCTTGGTCTTATGAATGGTATTCGTGAAGGATATAATGCATATGAAGCTGGTAGTAAGGCAACAGAACTTCAAAGCAAATTAGAGAATGATTTTGATTCGTATTTGGATGAAGTTAGGCAATTACATGAGGATATGTGCGAATGCTGCGATAAATTGAGAGAAAGTATGAAAGCAAATGTAACTGATAAATACCTCGTTGCTGCAATTAATGATATTTTTAAAAAATTGCAGGATAATGGCGTTGAGTTACTTCCGCTTAATAGATATTTAGAATGATATGAAAGGAGCGAATTATAATGGATTTTGATTTCGAAGGTTTTGATAATAACTTTGGGCAAGATGATTGCGGTGGCTTTGATGATAACTTTTCACAAAATAATTTTGACGGCTTTGATGCTAATGATACTTTCAGTACTCAAGCAAATATGTTTGGTGGACAAGATATTTTGCACAATGGTGTTGATGTGGCAAGTACTCATGAGAATATGTTTGGCGGACACGACGTATATGAGCAGGGACTTCCGACAGTCAGCACACATGAGAACATATTTGGTGGACAAGATATATATGACCATGGAGTTACTGTAGGTAGTACACATGAGAACATATTCGGTGGGCAAGACCTTTACCAAAACGGCATAAAGGTAGCAGAAACTCATGGCAATATATTTGGCGGACAAGATATTATGTCTAGCAATGGTCAGCCAATAGCTTCTACTAGCCCTAACATATTTGGGGGAGTAGATGTAAAAAAGTGGTAACATCTTAAAATGTGCTATCGCTCGTACCGTGCGCGAAACTAAAAATTTAATATTCAACTGCCTGCTGGAACTTGATAGTGAGTTATACAGGCAGCTTTTCTTATGCAAATATTTCTGCTATAGCAGGCGGAAGCATATCAAGTGCGCTTGCTGTCATAAATGCGGCAGCAATGGCTACAACGATAAAAGCAGCAGCGTGCGGATAATCCTTTTTGCGTACGGAAGAGAAGATGGCACGCAGGGATAAAAGCAGAATCAGACCCCAAATATAGGGACCGGTTACTTCATGGAAAAATTTTTCAAACATGATAACACTCCTTGCAGGCTGAAAAAATGTGTTTAAGCAGATATAGATATGCAGATAATAAAAAAACACCCGCAATAGCAGGTGCTGTTTTTGGATTGGTGCCTCAGCACAGAATCGAACTGTGGACACAAGGATTTTCAGTCCTTTGCTCTACCAACTGAGCTACCGAGGCGTAATGGCGACCCGGATGGGACTCGAACCCACGACCTCCGCCGTGACAGGGCGGCATTCTAACCAACTGAACCACCGGGCCATTACAATATTGAGGCAAAATGGGCAAAAAAATGGTGGGCGCTAACGGGATCGAACCGCTGACATTCTGCTTGTAAGGCAGACGCTCTCCCAGCTGAGCTAAGCGCCCGTAATTTGGTGACCGGTGGGGGAATCGAACCCCCGATACCGCCGTGAAAGGGCGGTGTCTTAACCGCTTGACCAACCGGCCAAATGTGGTGACCCATGTAGGCCTCGAACCTACGACACCCTGATTAAGAGTCAGGTGCTCTACCAACTGAGCTAATGGGCCGTGGTCACGTTACTTGATTATAATACTCTATATGCAGGAAAATGTCAAGCACTTTTTTCAAAAAAACTTAAAAAATCTCCGGAAGCATAAAAACATTTGACTATGCATCTAGAAAAGCATACAATTAAAGTGTTATAGTAGGTCCTAAATTTTTTTGTACGGAGGATAGACTTATGGATTACGATATTGCCGTTATTGGTGGTGGTCCTGCCGGCGTATCTGCAGCGATTACTGCAGCCAGCAAGGGACGTAAGGTTGTTCTGTTTGAAGCCCACGGCTTCAGCCCCCGTCTGCGTAGTGTAGCGCAGATTACAGATTACATGGGTATCCCGGATATTTCCGGTACTGCGCTTATGGATATTTTTGTAAATCATCTCAAGCAGATGGAAGTAGATATCATTGAGGCCAAAATTATTTCTTTGCGCGAGGTAGGCGAAGGCTTTATGCTGGGTACTCCGCATGGTGAATATTCTGCGGATTCCGTAGTACTGGCAACAGGTATTTCCCGCTCTACGCTTTTCCCGGGTGAAAAAGAATTTTTGGGCAAGGGCGTAAGCTACTGTGCTGTTGTTGATGCTGATAAATATAAGGGTAAGTCTGTGGCTGCTATTGCTACAGTACCTGATGCACTGGAAGAAGTGGAATATCTGGCAGACCAGTGCGAGCATGTATTCTTCTTCCCGCTGTATTCCGGTTTTGTTCCGCCCAAAAAGAAAAATATTACTGTAGTGCTGGATAAGCCGACAGAAATTACCGGTACCGACAAGGTTACCGGCTTGCGTGCAGGCGATGATTTTTACAGTGTAAAGGCTGCCTTTGTTTTCCGCGCCAGTGACCCGCTCAACAGCTTCCTGCCGGGTCTGGAAATCCGCGGACGCAGCATTTATGTTGATGATCAGGCGCAAACAAATATTGAAGGCGTTTTTGCCGGCGGTGACTGCACAGGTCAGCCGTGGCAGGTAAATCGTGCTGCAGGTCAGGGACAAAAGGCTGCTCTTTCCGCCATCCGCTATCTTGCACGTCGCGATGAGGGAATTGGCTATTAAAAATTGCAGTAAAATCTTTTATCCCGACGGGATTTATGCTACAATATAAGTTATGATAAATTATTTGGAGGCTATATTATGTTAGATTTAAAATTCGTCCGCGAAAATCCGAAGCTGGTCGAAGAGGCTGTAAAAAGCCGTAATGGCAGCCTTGATTTGACTGAATTCCTGGAACTGGATAAACAACGTCGTGAAATTACCCAACAGGTAGAAGCACTGAAGAAAGAACGCAACACTGCATCTCAGGAGATTGGCAAGCTGAAAAAAGCCGGTCAGGATGCTGCTGAGCAGATGGCTGCAGTTCGTGCTCTCGGCGATAAAATTGCTGCAGATGACAAGGAACTGAAAGAGATTGAAGAAAAAATCAAAAGCATTCTGCTGACTATTCCTAACATTCCTGCCGAAGATGTTCCTGTAGGCAAGGATGATACCTGCAACCCGGTTATCCGCACCTGGGGCGAACCGACCAAATTTGATTTTGAACCTAAGGCTCACTGGGATATCGGTGAAAACCTGGGCATTCTGGATTTTGAACGTGGCGTTAAGGTTAGCGGTGCACGTTATGTATTCTATCGTGGCATGGGCTCCCGTCTGGAGCGTGCCGTTATCAACTTCTTCCTGGATGTACACACCAGAAAGCATGGCTATACCGAATTCTTCCCGCCGTTCATCGTTAACGGTGCAAGCATGCAGGGCACCGGCCAACTGCCGAAATTTGCCGAGGATATGTACAAGCTGGAAAACGGCGATATGTACCTGATTCCGACCGCAGAGGTTCCTGTAACCAACTATCATCGTGATGATATTCTGACCGGTGACGAGCTGCCGCTGAAATATACCGCATACAGCGCTTGCTTCCGTGCAGAGGCCGGTGCTGCAGGCCGTGATACCCGTGGGCTGATCCGTATGCATCAGTTCAACAAGGTTGAGCTGGTTAAATTCACCAAACCGGAAGAATCCTGGGCTGAGCTGGATAAGCTGACTAATGATGCTGAAGAAGTTCTGCAATTACTGGGACTGCCGTACCATGTTGTACGTCTGTGCACCGGTGATCTGGGCTTCAGCTCTGCTACCACCTATGACCTCGAAGTATGGCTGCCGGCAGCAAACTGCTACCGCGAAATTTCTTCCTGCTCCAACTTCCTGGACTTCCAGGCACGCCGTGCTAACATCCGCTTCCGTCGTGATGCAAAATCCAAACCGGAATTTGTACACACCCTTAACGGCAGTGGTGTAGCTGTTGGCCGTACCGTTGCCGCTATTCTGGAAAACTATCAGCAGGCTGATGGTAGCGTAGTTGTTCCTGAGGTTCTGCGTCCTTACATGGGCTGCGATGTAATTCCCGCTCCGAAAAAATAAGCTGCGCAGATTCAGCTGAATAAAAATTAAGCGTTGAAATGCTACTTTATTGGCATTTCAACGCTTTTTGTTTTGTCTGCTGTATTCAGTAACTTTTTGCTAGTTTTAAATATTTTATGGCGAAATTCTCTGTATTTTACAGTTAAAAATGTGCCAATCCGTGATTATTGGAAAATTTTCCCGTTCTCCTTGAAAAAAATCAATTTTTTGCCGTTTTCCTATTGTACTTTCAAATTATTGTGGTACAATCATAGAAGAAAAAATAAATGCAATAGCAATGGGAGAGTGTTATGAGTAATAAAAAACATTTCCAAATAAGCCAACAGGCTGCAGAAAAATTAGCGGTACGTTTCGGTACGCCGCTGTTAGTACTTTCTCTTGATGAAATCAAAAAGAACTACAAGGTTTTGAAAAAATATATGCCGCGTGTTAAAATTCATTACGCGATTAAGGCTAATCCACATCCGGAAATTTTGCGGGTGATGGCAGATATTGGCTCCTGCTTTGACGTAGCAAGCGACGGAGAAATCCGCACCCTGCATGATATGGGCGTAGATGGCGGCCGTCTTATTTATGCCAACCCTGTAAAAACAGGTGTAGGCCTGGAGGCTTGCTGCAGCTGTGGTGTGCGCAAGATGACTTTTGACAGCGCCAGTGAAATAGATAAAATAAAAAAACAGTGCCCGGATGCGACTGTACTGCTCAGACTGCGTATCGACAATTCTTCGGCACATGTTGATTTGAATAAAAAATTCGGTGCTGCACGTGAAAATGCGTTGGCTTTGATGCAGCAGGCTAAGGAAGCAGGCTTGGATATGGCAGGCGTTGCTTTTCATGTAGGCAGCCAGACTGTCAGCGCTGACCCATATCTGCATGCGCTGGATATTGCGCGTGAGCTGTTTGAGGAGGCTGAAGCAGCAGGTCTGAAGCTGCGCATTCTGGATATCGGCGGCGGCTTCCCTATTCCTGAGCCGAAGGTTAAATTCAATCTGCCGGAAATGCTGCGCCAGATTAACGCACGTCTGAATGAGGATTTCGCCGACGCCGAAATCTGGGCCGAGCCGGGCCGTTATATCTGCGGTACGGCGGTTAATCTGATTACCAGCGTCATCGGTGTTACCGAGCGCGGCGGTCAGCCATGGTACTTCCTCGATGAAGGCCTGTACGGAACCTTCTCCGGTGTGCTCTTTGACCAATGGGATTTCAAGCTCATCAGCTTCCGTGAGGGGGAGGAAAAGGTGGCAGCGACGTTTGCCGGACCGAGCTGCGATTCTCTGGATATTATGTTCCGTGGACGCCTGACCGTACCGCTGCAGGTTGGCGATTTGCTGCTGGTTCCCAGCTGCGGTGCCTATACCTCTGCTAGCGCAACTACCTTTAACGGCTTCAGCAAGGCTAAGTTCGTTATCTGGGAGCGCGTAAAGGCTGAGGTTGAGCCTGTTGCCGCCGTCGGCCGCGTTGAGATGAATCAGTCTGTAGCTCAGGCTGTAAAATGAATATAGAATTATTACCGCATCAGCGTTTAACGTTGGTGCGGTTTTTATATTTTAGGAAAAACGTGACAGATGAGGCATAAAAAATACGGAAAAACGTTACAGAAAGCAATGATAAAATGCGAAAAACGTGACAAAATGATTGCGAAAAGTACGGAAAAACGTTACAGGTCCAGGATTTTTTAGACGCAGCGAGGGCAGTCTTAACGCTCATTTTACGCAAGTATGCTTTTTCCTTAACAATGCGCGTTTATAATACAAGTATGGTTAGGCAATACATTAGTTGGCCTATAGAAGAAAGGATGAAAAGAATGGACTTTTTAAACAAGAAAAAAGCTTTACTGGCTGCTGCCAATGGAGTTTGTCTTGGCTGCAGCGTGCTTCCTGTTTGGCTTTTGAGCCGCAGGGATGTAGCTAACGCTTTGTAATAGGCAATAAAAAAGACTTCTTAGATGCAGTTTATATTTCACTGCTTTCTAAGAAGTCTTTTGTGTTGTGTATTTGATTAGCTTGGATTTAAACTATGTATTATAGACAATCTTCCAACTTAACTTTACCATGAATTGTTCTTAGGTCTTTTAACGTAAGGGAGTAGTTGTTGGAGGTAATATCAAATTTTGACTGATAATAGGGGGTTGGTATTTGCATTAATCCAAGCATAGTATCGTATATCATATCGTTTGTGAAAAAAATCTCCTGATTGTTTTTTAGATTACTGATTAACTCTGGATTTTCTTGCTTAAACTTATTTGAAAAAGAGAAGTATATAGGTATTTTAACAATTTCTTTGACAGAAGGATGCTTTTTATAGTTATTGTAGAAGTATTCTGTACCATGGCAGAATTTTAATTTTAATTCTTCTCCGTGGTCAGCGAAGTAAAGCATACCATCAACAGCAAATTTTTCAAAAAGTAATTTATGGATATTTGACATAATATAATCATTGTAGAGTACACTGTTATCGTAAGCATTTAGCAGACTGTCTGAATCATCCCATTTATTAAAATCACTGGGATAACGGCAATTGTACGAAGCATGTGAACCTAGAAGATTGATTATATATAAAGTCTTTTTGCTTGGTTTAGCTATTGATTTTAAGCAGTTGATAATGCGATCGTCAAAAGTTTGATTTTTTTGCCTTAGCCAAGTATCATTATGGTTTTTGTTTAACCAATATTGTTGATCAGCCTCATGACCTATACGGCCAACTATATTATCATCAACCTGATTGCTAATCCAGACTACATTAAAGCCGCTTGCTTGCGCTATTTCAGTAATTGTAACAGCATTTGCATAGCTGATATTATTATATTGGTTTTTAGCTGTTAGTGCATATTCTAAAGATGATGTTGTTACACCAGCGTTGGAGAAGCCGTTTTTTAAAAGTATTATGTTATCGTTATCAGCATATTTTGTTAGCCATGGTGTAGTATTTCGTCTATAACCATAAGCAGACATGTTAGAGCGGGCATGAGTTTCTCCTATTATTAAAGCAAAATTACCTTCGGTAGAGGTTGAAAGAATATGCTTATCGCGATTTAATTGCTGTTTACGGATAGCACTTTCGGCGGTAAAACTTTCTATTTGGTTATGGCGTTTAATAGTGTCTTGAAGAGTTCTTGCCCAATAGGTTTTTTCAGCAAAAGCGATGTTTGAAGCAACAAGGACAATTGTCAACAAGCAGGCAAGACGGACGTTTGTAAATTGGGGGGGGTACAAGAGTATGGGGTATCAACTTGGAATATAAAAACTTTATAACAGTAAAGATTAAAACTCCAAAAGCAATAAGCAGAAATATAATTGATGGTTTAGTATAGGTTAAAATGAATTCCAGGCTTTCTTGTCTGTTGCTTTGAAGTACTGCAAGTAAACTGTCAACGGAAATTGGGACGCCAAAAATAGTGTAATATGCAGTGAACAATAATAAGGGGAAAAGTGCTGTCGTCAGGAATAATGCGTCTATAATAACTATTTTTTTCTTGGGTTGTATAGACATGCTAAGCAATTGATTGATAAGAATAGGAAGTATAAGTAGAGTATATCCAAATAAAAAATCTTTCATCAAGCGTTGCAGAAACATAGCTTCTGATTTGAAAGCTAATGCCGGTATAAGAAAGCCTATTAAAGAGGAGATAACACATAGGCAGATAATAGTTTTTTTCTTGCCATATAATTTGTATAGTGATAACCAAATATAGGAAAAGAGAAATATAAGACCGATGTTTTTGAAATCGAATAAGACTTCTTTTGATGATAGTAAATAAGCAATGATATAGTTTATAACTGTTAAAAATAAACTATAGATAACTGTAGTTGAATGTTTGGATAATGACATTAAGCAATCCTCCTTGATTTTGTTTTTAGTATAGTATAGTTTAGTTTAGTGACCTTATGCTAATTTGATGTAATGTGATTTAATTTTAACATATATCATATACTTACATTTCTATCAGCTTTACTTCTAACTGCAGTTCAGACAACAATGCCAGTAAATCGCCGAAAGTAAGCCAGACGGTAGCGGTGTTATCGTTCGGATGAATGCCGATGATGGCGGATGGCGGTAAGTTTTTACTGCTGACGAAGATAACGCTTTTGCTTGTATCGTTCAACAGGCCGAAGGGAGAAACTAAGCCTGACTGCAGTTCGAGATATTTTTCCAGACGCTCTGCCGAAGCGAAGCTGAGGCGGGAGCTTGCAAGCTTTACTGCAAGCTCTTTTAGGTCAACAGGCGTAGCTGCGGGAACGGTCAGAAGGAAGTGCTGCTTACCGTTGCTGTTACGCAAAAATAAATTTTTGCAGATAACGGCGTCGGCAGGCATCTCCAGTGCATCCAGTTCTTCCATGGAATAAACCGGTCGGTGTTCCGTACAAGTAAACGATATGTTCTTAGCGTTTAGCAAATTATAGATGTCATTCTTGCCGAAACTCATAGACAATCTCCTTGCAATAATTTTTTCTATCGATGTATTTTATTATAATTCAACTGATGATTTACGGCAAGCCGCAGGCTGTCTAAGATATGGAGAAAGCTCGGCGTTCATGCTATAATAATAGCAAAGCGAAAGGCGGAAAAGATAATGCGAAAAGTTATAATATATATTTTGACGCTGCTGGCTTTGCTGGCAGCAGGCTGCGGCAACCAACAGCCACAGCCGAAGGAGCTGCAGCTCTGCAGCAGCATGGGCACCAAGCTGACGGAGGTTATTGCCGACAGCTACAGCAAAACTGCCGGTGTAAAGGTAAATATAAGCTATCTTCCGGGAGGCACGCAGCAGGAACGCTTGGATTACCTGCGTAAGCACAGGTTTGATGTCTGGCTGGGCGGTACGAGCGAGGAATACTTCATGGCGGATGAGCAGCACATCCTGCAGCCGTATATTGCCAAGGAATCCTACAAGGTGCCGGCAGAGCTGCGTAACCGTACAGGACAATGGACAAGCCTGTATCTTAGCTATATTGCATTGCTGAGTAACAAAAATAATCTGCATGCCTACGGCCTGTATGCTCCGGAAACCTGGGATGAGCTTTTGGCACCGCAGCTTAAGGATGAGCTGGCGATTGCCGACTTTGATCTTGGCGGAGCAAGCTTCGGCATGATTACAAGCATTTGGCAGATGCGCGGCAAGGAGCAGGCTATGGCTTATGCAGCCAAGCTTAATGCGCAGCAGCCGGTGTATACCAAGGGCTTCGGCGAGGCGGTAGACCTTGTGTATATCGGTAAAAAAACCGTTGCTATAGTGCCTTTGGATTATGCTTTGCAGATGGAAGCACGTCACCGCCACCTGTTTGCGACAGTGGTGAAGGATGCCAACCGTACGATGCTTACCGGTGCAGCGATTATGCGCAGCGCCGAGCATCCTGATGAGGCACGCGCCTTTTTGGATTATCTGATGAGTGATGCGGGTGTAGAGCTGTTGCCTGCTAACGGTTATCACTATATGTGGCATGTAAAAAAATATCCCTATAATGACGGCCGCAGGGAGCTTATAGGTAATGTCCGCGTGCCGGTAGATGATTTAAGCTGGACCTCGGTCTATAAGAGTGAGATTATCCGCCAATGGCGCGGTGCGCTTTAAAGGCATAAAAAAATTGGCGCTTTTACAGCGCCAATCAGCATTATAAAACCTTATGCTTTACATGGTCCAGTGCCTGGTCAAACAGACTGAGCACGTGGCTGTCATCCAGAGAATAGATAACCTCTTTGCCGTCCTTGGTAAATTTTACCAGGTTGGTGGCACGCAGCAGACGCAGCTGATGCGAAATAGCGGAATGAGTCATACCGAGGGCATCGGCAATACAGGTAACGCACATTTCCTCGTGTGCTAACAGGGAGAGAATGCGGATACGGGTGGGATCGCTGAGAACTTTAAAAATATCTGCCATAGGCTGGATATATTTTTCGTCATCATTGCCGGGGAGAGGCAAGGCATGATTGTGGATGTGTGTCATTTTTTCACCTACTTTATTTTTTATTGTTTAAGCGCAGACCTTTATTGAAAAAGAATGCGAGTACTGCGTAATAAAAGAAGCCTCCGGTAGGAGTCTTGCTGATAAACCACGTCGGAAAAAGGAAAAAGCTTACACTGAGAAAGAGCAGCTGCGGCAAGCAGCCGCAAAGACAGCTGATGCCTTCCTCCTGCCATTTGCTTTTAATGTGCAGCGCACTGAAAACGCTGTAGCGTGAGGCAAAGGCTCCGAAGCAAATGCCGCTGAAGGCATAAAGAAGGAGGTTAACGATTTCGCCGAAGTTCATCTTACTTACCTTCTTTGCTGCTGAACTGCTTGAAAAAGCCGGTTTTGAGCAGCAGGCAGGCGATAACGCTGCCACCGATGGTGCTTACCAAAAACGGCGGAATAAAGAACCAGGCTACAGCCTTGCTGCCTAAAAGCAGAGTAGCCATAATCCAGGCAACGAAGCCTCCTATGATGCCGGTGCCGAAAATTTCACCGGCCATAGCTGCCGGCAATGTTTTGTAACGGCTGTAGGCAAGTCCGGCGAGGGCCGCACCAATCATACTGCCGGGGAAAGCCAGCAGTGAGCCTGTGCCAAGCATGTTGCGCAGACAGGCAATGATGAAGCCGATAGCAACGGCGTAATCAGGTCCCAGGAGAACCGCACCCATAACATTGATGGCATGCTGCACAGGGAAGCATTTGGAAACACCTGCTGGAATATAAATTAAATGTGCGCTCAGTGTGCCGATGGCAATCAGAAGCGCTGCTGATGTCAGCTTGCGGGTTTGCATATAAAAACCTCCATATGAAAGTTGTGTATGGCTAACAATGATATAACTATATTATAGCATTTAAATAGGTGTTTTGTGAACATATCTGAATAAATTCATAAGAAAATTTTTCAGAATATAAAAGCTTATTAAGCAGAACAGGAGTGATAAATTTGGCTTTGTTAGAAGGTATTAAGGTTATTGATTTTTCCAAATGGCTGCCGGGACAATATTGCGGTATGCTGCTGGGTGATTACGGTGCGGATGTTGTCAAGATTGAAGATTTGCAGGGTGATGCGACGCGTCGCTTTTGGCCTGAAAAAACTAAAGGTATGAGCTATTGGCATTTGATGCTGAACCGCAATAAGCGAGGCGTTGCCTTGAATCTTAAAAAGGACGGCGGCCGTGATTTGCTGCTGAAGCTGCTGCAGGAGGCCGATGTTTTTCTGGAGGGCTTCCGTCCGGGATATCTGGCGCGTTATGGACTGGATTATGCAAGCGTGCATAAAATTAATCCGCGTCTGGTGTACTGCTCGATTACCGGCTTCGGCCAGGAATCGCATAAGCCGGCGCATGATTTGAATGTTGTGGGGCTGGCAGGCTTAAACAATCTTGATGATGTCGGCAGAGCCTGCGTATCCGAAGTGCAGGTGAGTGCCGTAGGCAGCGGTCTAAATGCCTTGAGTGCGATTTCTATGGCGCTGCTGGCGCGCGAACGCACCGGCAAGGGACAGTGGCTTGATGTCAATTTATATGCTACGGCACTGTCTATGCAGGTGACGGGCATCAGTGCTTTGTGGGGCTGCAGAGAAACCGGTGAAAAGCCTTTTGGCCGTATAGCGCATTACTATAATATTTATCGTACCGCAGATGGCAGATATCTGACAGTTGGTACTATCGAGCCTAAGTTTTGGCAGCGCTTTTGCGATTTGATTGAATGTCCGGAGCTGGAAAAACGCCAATATGATTTTGCTCATGAGGGGGAGCTGCAGCAGCTGGTGGCTGCTAAAATTGCAGCTAAAACCCAACAGCAATGGTTGGATTTAATCGGTGGCGCAGAATTTTGTGTAACGCCAGTATGCAGCCTAGAGGAAGCGCTGGACAGTGAGCTGACGGCACAGGAGCATATCCTGCAGAAAGCAGACAGTGATCTTGGCAAATTGCAGTATATTGGCGGTCCGGTGAAGTTCAGTGAAGATGCAAGCAGCATCCGCATGAGAGCACCTAAGCTCGGCGAACATACGCTAGATATTTTGCAGGAACTGGGATATAATGATAATGAAATCAGCGCTTTACATGAAGAGGGCGCAATCTAGGATTTTTTGATTATAGTGTGTTTATGAAGCAGGAGGCCGATATGAGGAAAATATTAAAGCTTTTTATGACATTTGTTTTTGCCTGCTGCCTGTTTGTAGGCGTTAATCCTGCAGAAGCAGGCTTAATCAGCAGAGAGCAGGAAATTGAAATGGGCCAGCAGACCGCACAGCAGCTGGAGGCTCAATACGGCGTGTCGCAGGATGCTGCGCTGCAGGAAAGAGTTAACCGCATCGGCCAAAGACTGGCGAAGGTTTGCGGACGTGATGATATCACCTTTTCCTTCAAGGTGCTCAATAACAATGAGGTCAATGCCTTGGCCTGCCCCGGCGGCTTTGTTTATGTGTATAAGGGACTGATTGACTACATGCCGACAGACATGGAGTTGGCCGGTGTTCTTGGCCATGAGGTGGGACACGTAGCCAAAAAGCATACGGTAAATGCGATTGAAAAGCAGATGTGGACCTCGCTGATTCTGATAGCTGCTACCCGCGGTCAGGGCATGGGACTGGTGCAGGCAGCCCAACAGGCGTTGTTTGCCGGCTACAGCCGTACAGATGAGCGCGGTGCCGATAAGGAAGGCGTAAAAAACAGTATCGCAGCAGGCTATAACCCTTACAGCATGCTGATTACCGTGTGGAAGCTGGACGATTTGTCCAAGCAGGGCGGCGGTGCCAAATACGGTCTGTTCAGCAGCCATCCCGAGCCGGAAGAGCGTGTAAAACGCGTTATGAAGCAGCTTAAGGAATATAACATTCATCCAGATGTTGTTGTTAAAGACGATGACCATGCGACTGTTACCGAGGGCAACTGGAGCTTTAACGTAAGTCAGAGCATTGGTAATACCAAGGGCAAATATCGTGCCTATATGCTCGCGGGCGGCTTGTGGAACGTGCGTCAGCGCGGACCTGTAAACCCCAACCATTTTGTGGTTTATGACAACGGCAGTACGGCAGATATCTATTATGACGATATCCAGGTTTTCCGTCTGTATACTCAGGATGCAGGTGCCTTTGGCAGTGCCGGAGCTTATGCCGCAGCTTGTGTTGATATGCTGCGTGATTGGGCGCAGATAGCCAATGCTAATGATGCTAAAGCTAAGAGCAGCACCAAAAAGAAATAAGCAGATTTAGGCAATAAATAAAGCCATACCCTGCTAAGCAATTTGCTTAGCGAGGTATGGCTTTTTAGTGTGCGTTAATGCATGGGAGGTGTTTTTTTACAGTACCTTTTGCAGCAGATTCAGCACGTTTTTATGGGTAATTTTTTCAACAGTGCTGGCGCTGTATTTTTTAGAAAGATATTCGTAAACCGCACTGTAATCCTGCACGCCGTGGAGGTTGTAGGGCGGATGGCTGATGCCGTCGAAGTCACTGCCGAAGCCGATATGGTCATCATTGCCCATGAGGTTCAGCATGTAATCGATATGGCGGTAAATACTTTCGATGCAGGCATCGTTGTAATCATGTTCCAGGAACTGGCCGGCAAAGGTAACACCAATCAGGCCGTCATTTTCTTTAATTGCCAAAATCTGCTTGTCATCCAGGTTACGCGGATGCGGGCAAAGAGCCTTGGCATTGGAATGAGTTGCGATAATGGGCTTGCTGCTGGTCTCGATAACATCCCAGAAGCCTGCAGGTGCGATGTGGGAAACGTCAACCAGCATACCGAGCTTGTTCATTTCAGCAACTACCTGGCGGCCGAAAACGGTAAGACCGCCGCCGCTGCCTTCTTCGTTAACGCCGTCGGCAATATCGTTACGATTGCTCCAGGTGAGTGTCATAGCGCGCACGCCTAAGGCGTAGAGGCAACGCAGTGCTTCCAGACTGCCGTCGATAGCGCCGCCCTCTTCAATGGCGAGCAAAGTTGCAGCCTTGTGGTTGAGCACATCGGCAGCATCCTCTTTCGTGAGCACCTGCAGCACGTCGATACCGTCTGCATGCAGCTTCTTTACTTCCTGCAGGTATTTGTCAAGCAGCTGCAGGGTGTAGCGCAGGCCGCCGTAATAACGGAATTCGTGTGTGGGTACGAAGATAGCACAGAATTGCAGACCGCCGCCGAGAGCGATTTGACGCTGAATGTCAAAATGCTGGTCATTTGCATAAAGGCTGGTGCCTTTCTTATATAATTCGGTAAGGGTATCGCAGTGACAATCACAGATAAACATAGAGAAAACTCCTTTCAGAATTTATTAAACCCCCGCGTTTCCCGAACGTGGAACAGCGGGGGTTATAATACTGTAAATTTTTACTTAACAGTTAAAGGTACTTGCTTCTTACCAACCGGTGTAGTAGTAGAAGAAGGTCATACCGATGGTAACGATCATAGCGCCGGCCATGGGGATTGCAGTACGTTTTACCAGATCAAAGGAGGAAACGCCGCCCATACCGGAAGATACTACGATAACTGCGGTAATCGGGGAGCAGTTACGCATGATAGAAGCTGCAAAGTGCATCGGCAGCAACATCAGTACCGGGTGCAGGCCGCTGTGCGCTGCAACTGCCGGAGTAAGTGCGGCGAATGCGAAGAAGGGAGCGTTGCCACTGCCCATAACAATTGCGGATACAGCGATGATTGCTACCATAACCAGCATCATAGCCATCGGGCCGAAGCCTAAGTTTTTACTGCCGTCGATAAGAGTGGTGATAGCACCCATGGATACGAGGCCCTTAGCAAAGGTCTGACCTGCAACAACCAGGGTAATAACGTTAGCCATTTGCATGCCTAAGCCATCGAAGAAGGTCTGAATATCGCCCAGAACCTTATGGCCGTCACGCCAACGGGCGTATTCGCAAATAACACCGATAGTCAGGCCGATAAACATAGCCATAACGATATTCATCTTAATAGTGGTAATCCAGAGAGAGCTGAAGGAAAGAATCAATGCCAGAGGAATTACCGGCAGGATAGCGTACCACATCGGTGCATTATCTGCTTCTTCTTCAATTTTTTCAACTTGCATCGGCTGCACGATATGGCCGTCGCGTTTATCCATATATTTCTGAGTCAGGTAATGCAGAACGCCTACAACTACAAAGGCTACAGCAACAATAGGAACCTGATAATGGCTCCAGTAAACTACAGGATCAACGCCTGCGGTTTCGGCGGAGAGGATGGTACCGGTATCACTGGGGCTCCAGTCGAAGCAGAGAGTGGTTGCTACAGCAGCGGTTGCGGACAGACGGCTTACGCCCAAGCCTAACAGAATGGGGAACATGGTTACCATTAGCAGCATTGCCAGACCGGAGGCACTGTTGATGCACAGGCCGATGAGCATGCCGATAATCCAGGTGCCGCTCATTACCAGATAGGGAGATTTTAAAGCCATCAACGGTTTGATGGTTAAACGTACTAAAGAGCGGGAAGCGCCGATTTTATCCATATATTTAGCAAAAGCACCTACAGACATAATGTTCAGGCCAAGCTTGCCGACATTAGAACTGAAGGTTGCGCGGATAAATTCAAAGGCATCGAAAATTACGGAGCCTGTTGTAGCCTTAGCTCCTAAAATCTGGCTGTAACCCAGCATAGCAGCGATATACATCATGATAATACCGCCCATAAAGAGCACAGGCTGTGGTTTGTACTTTTTGTAAATCAAATAGCCAACCCAAAAAGTTATAATTGCAGAAATAACAATACCCAATTTTCATCATCCCTTTCTCTTATGAATTTATTTTACAAAAATTTAGGCAATTCCATTATAGCATAACTTTGTTGCATTAAGCAATAAAAAAACCTGCATTATTCCACGCGAAGGGGACAGAACACAGGTTTTTTTAGTTAATTATTAATAAATGTCAATCTTCTAAAGACAAAACACGTAAAACATGTTGGATATAAATAGCCTGAATAGCTTTGGAACGGCCAAGACCGCATAGATGACCGGTTGTTTTGATGCCCACAGCTTCAATTTGAGTCTTCCAACTGTCTTCTTCGTCGCTGTACATATCGTTGTTGGCGTGGTCACCGGCAACAACCATCAGGGGATACATATGCACATGCTGGTATTTGCGTTCCTGCAGTTTTTGCAGGACAGCTTCAAAATTAGGAGTATCCTCTTCTTCTACGGTTCCCACAATAACAGGGAATTTCATAGAATCAAAGATTTCCTGCAGCTTAACATAGGTATAGCCATGTGCTTTGTTATTGTTGCGCGGAGTACCGTGGCCCATCAGGACTACGCCTTCGTCAGGACCTAATGGAGGAACCTGAACGGCAATAGCTGCTGCTGCCAGCTTATAGTCCTCTTCGTTAACGATGAGAGGCTGGCTGATAATAATTTTTTGGAATTTAGCGGTAAATTTATCCTTGAGGCTGAGAATCTTCTGTTCGAATTCTTCGCCGTGCAGCAGATGTGTCGGCTGCAATACTACCTCTTCGTAGCCTGCGTCTGCCAACTTTTGCAGCACTGTTTCCGTATCGTCGATTTTAATACCGCGTTCAGCCAGACGTTTGCGGATAATTACGGAGGTAAAGGCACGATACTGGTCGTAGGCAGGGAAGGCTGCGGCCAAGGCCTGTTCAATGCCGCCGATATCGTGGGTTCTGGTTTCGTCGAAGGTGGAGCCGAAGCTGATAACCACCAGAGCTTTTTTGCTATCCATTTATAGCACCTCTTCTTCCTGAATTAATTTATATTATAAAAATACTCTCCGCCCTGAAAAGCGGACGGAGAGTAAAAAGGTGTGAAAGAAATGAATTACTTGTTAATTAAATTATTTAGCTTCCAGAGCATCCCAAGATTCGTTTGCTCTTTCAACGAACAGTTTTTGCACTGCTGCGTTTTCGCCCAGGCCGTGGATATAGGTGTTAACCTTGAAGCCTTCAGCTTCAAGTTGAGATTTAAAGGAATCGGGCTCGTCACCGGCCATATCGTTATTAGCATGGTCGCCTGCAACCATCATCAGCGGCATCAGAGTTACGTTCTTAATGCCTTTAGCTTTCAGTTGCGGAGTAACGGTGTCCAGATGCGGCCAGCCTTCTACGGAGAAGATGTAAGCGTTGGTGTAGCCAAGCTCATTCAGACGGTCTTGCATTACTGCATAGTAAGCATTGGACGGATGCGGAGTACCATGAGCCATGATCAGAACAGCATCTTTTTTGCCGAGTTTCGGGAATTGAGTAGAAACTGCTTTCATGGTTTCGGTAATATCGTCAGCTTGGCCTTCCTGACCTTGCCAGTACATCAGCGGAGTACCGAAGGTCATTTTCTTGAAGTCGTTTTTATGCAGGTTATAAACTGCATCTTTGTATGCATATTCCATGCCCGGAATAATATCCAGAGAGGTCAGAGCAACACGGGTGTAACCTTCAGCCTTCAGTTGAGCCAGAGCTTGTTCAGGTGTCGGGATGGTGAGACCTTCATGAGCTTTGATACGGTCAATAATAATATGAGAGGTGAAAGCGGTAACTACTTTTACACCGGGATGAGCAGCTTTAATAGAGTTTACAGTTGCTTCAATAGTTTTAGCACGGCTGTCTTTAAAGGTGGTACCGAAGCTCATTACAACGATAGCGTCTTTGTCAGGCAGGTTTGCCAGAGCAGGATTAACATTGGTTTTTACGCCGATTTGGGATGCCATAAGCAGAGCCGGGGTAGCGTCTTTAACTTCGTCGTTCAGTTGGTATGCGGCATGGCTGGTAGCAGCAAAGCCTAAGAGGGCAGCACAAGTCATAGATGCAACAGCAAATTTTTTCAGACTTTTCATTTTGAAAGCACTCCTTTGAAATTCATAATCATCAAAAATAGTAGAAGGTTGTTTTATAAACCTTACTTCTCTGTATTATATCACTTATAGTTGAGATGTCAACAAAAATAATAAGAATTGCTATTATGCAGTTATGGTAAAAAAACAGACTGCTGTTATCAGCAGTCTGTTGCAAAGTTATTTCTTAAAGATTTTTCTAAAGCAGTCCTTCAGAGAGCGTCCGAGCATACCATTCGCAGGATCATTTTCATATTCGCGGTCGTGGCTGTCGCTGAAGGAGGCCACAAGCGTACCGTCTTCCATATCATAGAAGTTGTAAATCAGGCTTAGCTGTGCATACGGGTGAAAGCTTTCCGGTACCCAGCGCTGACGGACAACGTCCTCCGTCCAATATTGACGTTTGCCATCTTTATCATAGTAATAATGTCTTTCCTGAGTAGTGTAATCTTCAAAATGACCGGGAACGGCAACTACACTGTAGCCGCAATGATTAACAGTAATGCGCATTTC
>OFMA01000589.1_pt1 | contig 27123 bp, 19 predicted proteins | sample 1541011 | NCBI WGS metagenome assembly OFMA01 (sample SAMN04209225, study PRJEB22552) | human gut metagenome | biome: gut; material: feces | host: Homo sapiens | place: USA: Oklahoma
CGTCCTCGGTTACCGAAGTCCTGTTTGAGCCGTTGCCCATGAGCTTTGCAACGTAAGATTCCAGCCCAGTACCCGTGCTCTCAGTCTTTTTTGGCACAGATTCTCCCTTCGTAGTCCACAGGACTCAATACTTTAGCACACACATGGACGTCTATACCCAAAATAAAGACAGGATATAGGCGAGAATACGCTGGTTGACCACAACATCTAGGCCTGATCGGCACCTGCGGTCTCCAAACCGATCAAACGGAACGGGTCGGCCACGCCACCGATCGACTTTTGGAGCTCGCGCTGGCGCTGCGAATCTTGCATCGCCTGCATCGTCAGCACGCGACGGGCCTCATCGTCGAGTGAACGGTCCTGGCGCAACTTGGCCTGCGCGGCTCGCATGCGACGTTTGATGGTGTAGAGCTCGAGCGTATCGAGCATAAAGACGATGTTCGTCTCGGTCGGGTGCTTACTCGTTGCCGAGATGCGCCCGGCGCTGACAAGCGACGCCGCCTCGGGACACACCGCGCGCGCCGCATCCATGCAGGCCGCGGGATCGGTTCCCGGCGGCGTTGCCAGCACGGCCCACGCAATGGACTCGTGACGCGGGTCGACCCACTCGATAGAACAAATGCGATCGGCATACGTGCGGAACAGATCGGGGTAGCTCGTGAGCATCGTCAGCAGCTCGCGCTCCCCCGCCAGGGTTTTCCGCTCCAGATCGGTCAAAACAATCGGCATCGACGGAGCTGCCGTCGCGCTTGAACTATCGGCAACGGGCGCAGCGCTTTCCATCCCCGCTGGCACATCGATTGGCGGCAGATCCTCGTCGACCTCCACCGGCGCGGCCCCATAGGCATCAAGCGGAACGTAGTCGTACGGGTCCTCCTCGACCGGTGCGGACACCGGCGGCGTCGCACCCGCGGCCCAGGCACCGCGAGACGTCCCCTGCGAACCAGACGCCCGACCGCCCGCGATGCCCGCGCGCTCAGCTTGCGCGCGTTGACGCTCGTAGCTCTGCTCACGACGTCGTTCCGCATCCTCGCGCTTGGCGACATCGCGAAACACACGGCCCGAACTCGCGCGCACGGTCTCCAGGTCCAAACCCAGCAGATCGGCAATCTGGATAAAGTACGTGTCGATCATATAGCTGTCACGTAGCGGATAGATGAGCGTCAGCGCGTCCTCGAGCGCTTTGGCGCGACCGCCCGGCGTGGTAATGTCGCTCGACTCCTGTAGCGAGCGGTACACAAAATCCATGAGGGGCTCGGCCGCGTCAATGCGCGCCTGAAGTTCCTGGCCGCCATGCGCCGTGATGAACTCCATGGGGTCGTTGCCGTCGGGCAGCACCACGCAGCGCAGGTCCATCGAATCCTGTTCAATAAACTGAATCGCGCGGCGAGCGGCCTTTTGACCGGCGGCGTCGCCATCGAACATATACACAATGCGCTTGGCAAAGCGGGTTAGCGTCTTTACGTGATGCTCCGTGAGCGCCGTACCCAGCGTGGCGACGACGTTTTTGATCCCCGCCTCCCAGCAGGCGATGCAGTCGGTATAGCCCTCCACCACGATGGCGGTATCCTGCGCGACGATAAACTCCTTGGCCCAGTTAAAGCCGTAGAGGTTTCGCTTTTTATGAAACACGCTCGTCTCGGCAGTGTTGAGGTACTTAGGCTGGCCATCGCCCATGATGCGCCCGCCAAAGGCGATATTGTGACCCTGCTCATCAAAGATGGGAAACATCACGCGGTCGTAAAAGCGGTCCGCGAGCTGTCCGCGCCCGCGGCTCACGGCCACGTTGGCGTCAATCATCTCCTGCGGGGTAAAGCCCGCTTGAGACAGATGAGAAACCAATGCGTTGCGACCCGGCGCAAAACCCAGGCTGTAGCGTCGACAGACATCGCCACCCATACCGCGGCTGGCAAAGTACTCGCGCGGACGGCTGTCCTTACCGCGCATAAGCATGGTGTGGTAGAACTGGGCTGTCTCGGCGCACAGGTCATAGATGCGGGCACGCTTGGTGCCGCGATCGCGCTGCGCACCGGTATCGTGCAGTTCAATGCCCGCACGATCAGCCAAATAGCGGATCGACTCGGGAAAACTCAGGTTCTCGCGCTTCATGATATAGGTGAAGACGTCGCCGCCCTCGCCGCAGCCAAAGCAGTGCCACACCTGCGTAGCAGGGATAATGTGAAACGATGGGGTCTTTTCGCCATGAAACGGACAGCAGCCCCAAAACTCATGGCCGCGGGGCTTGAGCTCAACCGTTTCCTGCACGATGGCAACCAAGTCTGACGCCGCGCGTACCTGATCTTTTTCCTCATCGCTAATCACGGATACTCACCCCCTGCTCACCCAAGTTATGACGGATATCGTCGATATTACCCTCGACGGTCGCGATCAACTCGTCCAGGGAATCGAACACGCGAGACGGACGCAGCCAGCGCGTAAACGCCAGCGACACGAAAGCGCCATACAGGTCGCCCGCATAGCCGATCAAGTTGGCCTCGAGATGCGCCGAGGCGGCATCATCGGCATAGGTCGGCGGCAGGCCGACGTTAACGGCAGCAGGCCATACGGTATCGTCGACCAGCACCAGACCCTCATAGACGCCATCGGCAGGCACTTGGATGCCGTCGGGCACCTGGATGTTTGCCGTGGGAAAGCCCATGTCGGAGCCCTCGTGACGGCCAGCCGCCACAACGCCGCGCAGCATATAGGGACGGCCGAGAAGCTCTGCGGCCAGCTCCACATGACCCTGACCCAGCTCATGGCGGATACGCGTGGCGCAGATGGTCTGCCCGTTAACGCAGAGCAGGTCGTGACCGTAAACGTCAACCCCACGTTCAGTGCCCCAGGCGCGCATCTCGGCAACGCCCGAAGCGCCGCCGCGGCCGAGCCTAAAGTCGCTGCCTACACGAATGGAGCGAATGTCGACAACGCGCGACAACAGCGCCAGAAACCCGACATGGTCGAGTGCCGCCACGGCGGACGTAAAGGGAACGGCCACCACCGCATCGACCCCGGTTTGGGCCAGGGCATGCAGGCGGTCGGCCGTCGTCATCAATTTTTGGGCGGGCAACGGACTCACCACGACGTCCGGATCAGGATCGAAGGTGACCACGACCGCTTTGCTGCCGTGATCATGTGCATCGCGAATAACCGCTTCGATCAGCTCTTGGTGCCCACGATGCACGCCATCAAACACGCCAATGGCGATCGACGCGGCACCCAAGAACTCGCACCCATCAAATGCATCGGCAGAAACGATACGGGCCTCATCCAACTCACCCGCGAAAAAGATACGCGCGAGCTCGTGGGGCGCCAGCATCATCGAACACCGCCGATCGCCTGCGGAAAGACGTGCTCCATCACAAAGCGGCCGCCCTCGATACGAGCAAGCGCCTTCAATCCCCCATCGAGCACGAGCGCGAACGGCGCCTTCGCCGTATCGAAGTCCGCAAGCGCGCGTTCAACGGGAATGCGGCGACCACAAAGCAGGTCGTCTGCAAGATTACCCGGCAAATCGACACGCGTGGCACCTAGGGCGGCGATGGGATCCAGAGCGAAACCGGCAGCGGTCTCGGCAGAGAGCTCCTCTACCGCATGACAGGCGCCAATGGAAACCACGCCGGAGGCCGTACGGCGCAGCGCGGAAATATGCGCAGCGCTATCGCAGGCACGACCCAGATCGCGAGCGAGCGCGCGAATGTAGGTGCCTTTGCTTACCGAAAACGCCACGGTCCAGACGCACGTATCGCCCTCGCCGCCCACGGCGATCAGGTCGGCGGCATAGACCTCGACGGGGCGCGGGGGCAACTCAACCGCATTGCCCTCGCGAGCACTCTTATAGGCGCGAACGCCATTAACCGAGATGGCCGAAAACGCTGGCGGCACCTGCATCTGCGGGCCAAGCATAGCGGCCAGCTGCTCACGGGCGTAAGCGAGATCGCGCAGCTCGGGGGCAACGGGCACCGTGCGGACGGCCTCGCCCTCCGCGTCATCGGTATTGGTCTCGACACCAAACGAAATGTCGGCAACATAACTTTTGGTATCGAGGGTTAGCATGCCCAGCAGACGGGTCGCCTGGCCCACGCCCACCACCATGACACCCGAGGCCATGGGGTCGAGCGTACCGGCATGGCCGACGCGTCGCTCATGGAGGGCGCGCCGGCACTGCGATACCACGTCGTGGGACGTGCAGCCCACCGGCTTATCGACGGCGAGCAGCATATTCAATTGAGAAGGCGTACGACGAGCCATGTACCATCCAAAATGTTAGAGCTCGACGGTCACCGAAGCGGGATCCTCCCCTACCAGCTCGGCCAGCATGGGAAGTGCCACGGCGAGCGTCTCGCGAATCGTTCCGTTGTTGGAAAAGCCGGCGGCGGCATGATGCCCGCCACCGCCAAAGTTGGCAGCAATCTCGGACACATCGAGGTCACCCTTGGAGCGCAGGTTGCCGCGCACCTTGGTATCGCCCTCGATGCCCTTTAGGAACAGGCAGACCTCAACGCCCATCACCGAACGCACCACATCGACCAGACCGTCGCACTCATCCGAAGTGACGCCGCAGGCCTCGAGGTCGCTCTGGTACGCATAACTATATGCCACGCGACCGTGCGCCACGGTCTTGATACGACCCATAACGATGGACTTGAGATGCAAGAACTCTACGCGCATGCTCTGGTAGACCTCGAGCGCGACGCGCGCCGGATCGGCACCGTGCGCGACCAGGCGCGAGGCGGCATGGAACGCAGCAGCATCGGCGTTTTGGTACTGAAAACGACCGGTATCGGTCACCAGGCCGCACAGCAGGCAGGTCGCGACGCCATCTCGAGCCACAATGCCGCAATTGTCCAAAAAGCGGTCGATGATCATGGCACAGGCCGCGGCGCCGACGCACCTCAGGCTCAGCTCGGCAAACTCCTCGCGCGCCGGATGATGATCGAAGCACACCACATGCTTGGAGCGACGAAGCACCTCGGCGGAATTATTGAGGCGCTCGACGACCGGTACGTCCACCGAGATGAACAGGTCCGGATTGCCGGCGTACGCAGATGCCGGCACCAGACGATCAGAGCCTTCCATAAAGCGGTAGATGCGCGGAACCGGGTCATCGTCTGCCAGCAGCAGCGCAATGTCCTTGTTGGGAAAAAACTTCATGAGCGAAAGGCCCAGACCCAATACGGAGCCCAAGGCATCGCCATCGGGAGAAGTGTGTCCCGAAATCGCAATGGAGGACGCACCCTCGATGAGCTCGAGGATGCGTCGCTGAATATCTGCAGACTCGCACGATGCGAGGTCGGCGGAATTACTCATCTAAAGCTGCCTCCTGGGCGGCATCCGCTATTGGATAGCCGTCCTCGTCCTTTTCGATCGCAAGCGTGGCGGGAACGTTTTCCAGCGCACGCGTGATGCGCTCGGCCTCATCGGTCGAGCGATCGATGCGAAAATCGAGCTCGGGCGTAACACGCCAATCGAGCGAGCGAGCCAACAGGCTGCGAATACGGCCCTTAGCGCTTGCGAGCGCCTCCATGACCTCGTCGTAGCGGCTCGCATCGCACGACACGTACACGCGCGCGAACGAACGGTCCACCGCGACCTCGACCGCAGTCAAAGTAACCAGGTCGAGACGCGGATCGGAAACCTCAAAGAGCAGGATATAACCGAGCTTCTCGCGAAGCTGCTCGCCCAGACGGCGGGTTGCCTGCGTTTGCTTCATAGCGCTACCCCCTACTCGGTACGGGCAACCTGGTCGATGCGGTAGCCCTCAATGGTGTCGCCAGGCTTGATGTCCTGGAAGTTCTCCAGGCCAATACCGCCCTCGGAGCCGCTCTTGAGGCTCCTGGCCTCGTCCTTGTAGTGGCGCATCGAGGCGATTTTACCGTTGAAGACCACGATGCCGTCGCGCACCAGGCGCACAGAATCGGTTGCGGCGATCTCGCCCTCTTCGACGCGGACACCGGCGGCGATACCAACCTTGGGCACCTTGAAGGTATCCAGGACGGTCGCAGTACCCGTGGAGACCTCGACCTCGGTGGGCTTGAGCATACCGATGCGGGCAGCGTCGAGGTCCTCGAGGCACTTGTAGATGACGTCGTAGCAACGGATCTCGACGCCCTCGCGCTCGGCGGCGGAGCGGGCCTTACCGTCGGGACGGACGCCAAAGCCGATGATGATGGCGTTGGAGGCGTCGGCCAGGACAACGTCGGTCTCGTTAATGGCACCAACGGCGGAGTGGATCGTGTTGATGCGAACCTCGGACTGATCCATCTTGTCGAGCGAGTCCTGAAGGGCCTCGATGGAACCCTGGACGTCGGCCTTGATGATCAGGTTGAGCTCCTTGACCTCGGCGTCGGCAATGGTCTCGAAGAGGTTCTCGAGCGTGACGTGCTTGACGCGGCTCTGCTCCTCGATACGAGCCTTGAGCGAACGCTCGTCGGCAAGGGCGCGAGCCTCGCGCTCGTCCTCGAACACGCGGAACTCGTCACCAGCGTTGGGCACGGACTGCAGACCCAAAATCTCGACGGCATCGGAGGGACCGGCCTCGGTGACGGCGCGACCCTTGGGGTCGAGCATGGCGCGGACGCGGCCGTAGGTAAGGCCAGCGACCAGCGTATCGCCCACGTGCAGGGTACCGCGGGTCACGAGCACGGTAGCGACCGAGCCGCGGCCCTTGTCGAGCTTGGCCTCGAGGACGTTGCCGGAGGCAAAGGTGTCCGGGTTGGCCTTGAGCTCGAGCACGTCTGCCTGGAGCAGCACGGTCTCCAGAAGGTCGTCGATACCGATCTTCTGCTTGGCCGAGATATTGACGAACATGTTCTGTCCGCCCCACTCCTCGGGGATGACGCCGTACTCGGTGAGCTCCTGGCGCACGCGGTCGGGGTTGGCGCCCGGCTTATCGATCTTGTTGACGGCGACGACGATGGGAACGCCGGCGGCCTTGGCGTGGTTGATCGACTCGACCGTCTGGGGCATGACGCCGTCGTCGGCGGCGACGATCAGGATGACGATGTCGGTCACCTTGGCGCCACGGGCACGCATGGCCGTAAAGGTAGCGTGACCCGGGGTATCGATGAAGGTGATCTTGCGGTCGTTGATCATGACCTGCGAAGCGCCGATGGCCTGCGTAATGCCGCCCGCCTCGCCGGCAGCAACGCCGGTGTGACGGATGGCGTCGAGCAGCGACGTCTTGCCGTGGTCGACGTGACCCATGACGGTGACGACCGGGGCGCGCGGCTTGAGGTCGGCGGGATCGTCGTAGAACGAGAAGGTGTTCTCCTCCTCGGGGGTGATGATCTTGATCTGACGGCCCAGGTCGTCGGCGACGAGCTCGACGAGGTCGTCGGACATGGACTGCGTCATGGTGAGCGGCGTACCAAGCAGGAACAGGCGCTTGATGATGTCGTTGGCCGGAACGTCGAGCGCCTCGGCAAGCTCCTGGACGGTAACGCCCTGGGAGACCTTGATGGCGTCGAGGTCCTCGGGGTTCACGCCCTGGGCCAGCGCCTCCTCTATCTTGCGCTCCTCCTGAGCCTTTGCGGCCTCGCGCTCGCGCTTCTCCTTGCGCTTTTTGCGGCGACCAGTGGACTCGCGAGAGGCCTCCTCGACGGCGGCACGAGCCTCCTCGAGCACCTTCTCGCGGCTGTACTCCTCGGCCTCGCGAGCCATGCGGCTGTAGTGGTCCTCTTCGTTGTTGTGACCGCCCTTGCGCTTCTTGCCCTTGCCCTGCTTGTCGGGGTTGGGGAAGTCCATGCCGGCAGCGACGTTGTTGCTGGCATTGGTGCGATGGCTGTGGGGACGGTTCTCGGAGGCATTGCGCTCGGAGTTGTTGTCGGAAGCGTTGCGATCGTTACGACGGCCACCGCGACGGTCGTTGTTGCCGCCACGACGGTTGCCGCGCTCGGCAGCGCGCTCGGCCTTGGCCTTCTCCTCGGCGTCCTTCTTCTCCTTGAGGACGGTCTCCTGTGCGGCGATCTGTTCGAGCAGCGAACGGAAACGCGAACCGGAATCGGAAGCGGGAACGGCGCGGCGCTGGGCCTCGCGGGCAGCCTCCTCCTTCTCGCGGGCAAGGCGCTCCTGCTCGGCCTTCTTCTTAGCCTCGGCCTCGGCGCGGGCGGCCTCCTCGGCAGCCTGGGCAGCGGCGAACTGGCGGCGCTCCTCCTCGCGTGCCTTCTCGGCGGCGATGCGCTCGCGCTCTGCCTCGGCAGCGCGTGCTGCCTCCTCGGCAGCAGCGGCCTGCTCCTCGGCCTGCTTGGCGGCCTCGACTTCCTGGGCGCGGGCCTCAATCACCGAGGCGAGCTGCTTGCGGACCATAGCGACATAAGCGTCCTCCAAGGTGGAGGAAGCGGACTTAGCGGGAATCTTCATATCGGCGAGATGACCCATCAGTTCCTTGGAGGTCATGCCGAACTCTTTGGCCAGGGTGGACACACGGACTTTTGCCATATGACTTCACCTACCCTTTCTGGCACCTTGGGTGCCTAGAGACTGAACGAGCGTGGGAGACGCGCCGGGACCCGCCCGGCGCAACCGCGCGCTAGATCAGGTCCTCCGCATCATCGAAGGCGTCGGTGTCGTGGACACCGCAGAAACGGGAGCCAGGACGAGCCTGGTTGCGGCACTGGATGCCGTCCTCGGACACGAACTCGCAGCGACGGACGTCCTCGTCCTCCTCGTCACCGATCAGGTCGGCGGCGGGCTCCTCGTGAACGGGAACGTTCTTGAGGATGTCGGCGGCAAGGGTCTCAGACTTAATATCGATGTGCCAGCCGGTCAGGCGCGCGGCGAGGCGGGCGTTCTGGCCCTCCTTGCCGATGGCGAGGGACAGCTGGTCGTCGGGCACGATGACGCCGGCGTAGGCCTTCTCCTCGTCGATGAGGACGCGGGTGACCTTGGCGGGCGACAGGGCGTTGGCGACGTAGATGGCAGGATCGGCATCCCACAGGATGACGTCGACACGCTCGCCACGGAGCTCGCCCACGACAGCGCGAACACGGCTGCCCTTGGGGCCGACGCAGGCGCCCACGGGATCCAGACGGTCGTCGAGCGAGTGGACGGCGACCTTGGAGCGCTGGCCGGGCTCGCGGGCGATCGACTTGATCTGGACGGTGCCCTCATAGATCTCGGGCACCTCCTGCTCAAACAGACGACGCATGAGCTCGGGGTGGGTACGGGAGATGACGATCGGCGGACGGCTGTGCTCGCCACGAACCGGCTGCAGGTTGGAGTTGGGGTCGCGAACGTCGATGATCACGGCCTTGATGTGCTGGTTGTGCAGGTAGCGCTCGCCCATCGGACGCTCGTTGCGCTCGTTCTCGTAACGGCGCTGATCGAAGTGCGGCAGCTCGGCCTCGACGCCCTCGCGGATCTTGACGATCGTGAAGTCGGGCGTGGACTGCAGCACGGTACCGCTGATGAGGTCACCGATGCGGCCGGAGAACTCCTCGTAGATCTGCTCGCGGGCGGAGTTGCGCACGATGGCGTTGATCTCGGCCTTGGCGTGCTGGGCGGCGATGCGGCTCGTGTTCTTGGGAGTGACGTCGATCTCCTCGAACTCAGTGAAGTTGCCCTCCTCGTCCATGGAATCGTCGATCGGCTCCAGGCGGTAGACGTAGATCTTGCCGGTGGTGCGGTCGATGGTCACCTTGGCGCCCCACTCAAGATGCAGGATCTCGGCATAGCTCTTGGCGAGCGACTGCTCCAGGCGGTCGATCAGGTAGAGCTGGTCGATGTGCTTCTCCTGGCAAAGCTCCATCAGGGCGGACATCATGTCGGATGCTGCCATCTTACTTTCCTTCCTTCGCGGGCTTGAAGTCGTAGGTGGGCTTCAACTTGCACTTTTTAACATCAGAAAAATCGAGGGTAACGGACTCGCCACCCTCGAGCTCAAGGGTCACGTTCGTCTCGGTGGCGGCGGCAATCTTGCCGGCGTACTTGCGACGACCCTCGGTGGCGGTGGAGGTGAGCTCGCAGTTCTCGCCCACAAAGCGGGCAAAGTCACTCGGGCGGCGCAGCGGGCGCGCCATACCCGGGCTCGACACCTCGAGCGTATAGCTCGAAGAGATGGGGTCGAGCTCCTCAATCACATCGCCGACCCACTTGGTGTTGGCCGTGACGTCGTTGAGCGACAGGCTCTGACCCTCGGCACCCTCGATACGCACACGCACGCAGGGGGCCTTGGTGGCACCCACGAGCTCGACGTCGACGATGTCGACATCGTGCTGGGGAGCGACGGCCTCGAGCGCGTCGATGATCGCCTGCTCGGTCTTGGTCTTGACCATTGCGGCACCTCCATCCATACAAAAAAGAAGCGGGGCCGAAACCCCACTTCTTTCAATTACAACTTCATTTGCAAGCAAACTATACCAATAGCTGCGGAAACGTGCAAGCGTCAAAGAAATTCGCAGGTCAGCGGGCCCACAGCTTCTCCATAAGAATAGGACAATTAGACGAGGACTCCTGTGCGGTGCTCCCCAAAAGCCCCAAAACGGGCCATGCGTCCCAGCGCGCCGACCCAATCGGGCCCTATGGGCATTCCATCCCTGGGCACACATCGGCCAGACTAGAGCTGAGAGGCATTCTGTAGCGAGAAAGCCTGCCGCACGCATCGACCGCACAACCTTCCAGTATCTCTACGGCAAGGAGGCACCATGAAACGCCTAGGCACCCTCTGCGCGACCGCGCTCGTCGTCGCTGCCTGCTCGTTCGCTCTGGCGGGCTGCAACAACATCGATGGTAAAACCGGACAATGCGAGCCGGACCTCGGCAGCACCAAAGCCATCGAGAAAACGACGCCTTCGGAGCGTTTCGACAAAATAGACGAAGATATAGTCGATCCCCAGGGTTTAGGTCCCGACCCTCAAGAACAGTTCCCCATCGACCTTGAGGCAGACGAGAACGTCCATGTTGCCTGCGTGGGCAAGGACACGGATGGCTACGGTGACGCCGTGTTGGTCTTTGCGGTGACAAACAACACCGATGTCGACATGATGTTTGGCGATGTCGATGCTTATGCCTACGTCAACGGTGTCGTCCGCGACGTGCGCATGCGCCAACCCGTCGCCGCAGGCGAAGAAACGACCGCGATGCTCACCTTTGTAGGCACCTTCGACGATCCGGACTTTGACGTGAACAACGACCTCAACGACATCTACCTCAACATTTGGATGTTTGAGGAGCAAAGCGGCAACGTCTACTTTAGGGACCTGGTGCACATTCCGTAGAGGATGACGCTCGGCACAAGCCAAGCATGGCATATAACGCAAACGAGGGACGACCCAATCGGATCGCCCCTCGTCTTTAACACGTCAACTATGCGCGTGGCGTTTACTTGACCACCAGGTTGACCAGCTTGCCGGGCACGCAGATGGCCTTGACGACCGTCTTGCCCTCGGTCCACTTGGTGACAGCAGCCTCGGCGGCAGCCTGCATTTCCTCGTTGGAGGCATCGCGGGCCACGTCAATGCGGCCGCGGACCTTGCCGAGCACCTGGACGACGATCTGCACCGTGTCCTCGATGGACTCGGCCAGGTCGAACTCGGGCCAGGCGGCGGTGTAGGCGTTGCCCTCGCAACCGAGTGCCTCGTGCCACAGCTCGTCGGCCCAGAACGGGCAGATGGGGGCAAGGACGCTCACGATGTCCTTGGCCACGCCGTAGCACAGGGCCTTGTCGCGGTCAGCGCCCTCGGTGGCGTTGAGGTAGGCGCTCGCGGCGTTGACGAGCTCCATGACGGCCGAGATCGCGGTGTTGAACTGGCCGCGGTCGAAGTCCTCGGTGCACTTGGCGATGGTGCGATGGCGCTCGCGGTAGAGCTTCATCGCGACCTCATCGAGCGCGGACTTGTCAAAGGCAACGTTGGCGTCGCCGGACTGGACGAGCTGCCACACGATACGCCAGGCGCGCTTGATAAAGCGGTTGGCGCCCTCGACGGCCTTGGGATCCCAGTCGAAGTCCTTCTCGGGCGGGGCGATAAACAGGATCGCCAGACGCATGGTGTCGGCGCCGTAGGGCTCGATAACCGAGCTCGGGGGTACCACATTGCCCTTGGACTTGGACATGGTGTCGCCGTTCTCGTCCTTGACCATGCCCTGGCACAGCAGGTTGGTGAAGGGCTCGTCCACGCTCAGCAGGCCCAGGTCGCGCAGCGCCTTGGTAAAGAAGCGACTGTAGAGCAGGTGCAAAATGGCGTGCTCGATGCCGCCAATGTAGTTATCGACGGGCATCCAACGGTCGGCGGCCTCTCGGGAGAAGGGCAGCTTGGTGTTGTGCGGATCGGTATAGCGCAGGTAATACCAGCTGGAGCAGGTGAAGGTGTCCATGGTATCGGTCTCACGCTTGGCCGGGCGGCCGCACACCGGGCAGGTGGTCTCGTAGAACTCCTTGCACTCGGCAAGGGTCTCGCCGGCGCCCAGGTCAAGGTTCTCGGGCAGCGTCACCGGCAGCTGATCCTCGGGCACGGGCACGATGCCGCAGTGCTCGCAGTGGATGGCCGGGATGGGGTTGCCCCAATAGCGCTGGCGGCTGATGAGCCAGTCGCGCAGACGAAACTCGACCTTGCGACGACCACAGCCCATGGCCTCGAGGTCGGCCACGATTGCAGCCTCGCCCTCGGAGTGCTTACCACCGCGCATGCCGGTGTACTTGCCGGACTGGACAAGCGTGCCCTCGGCAGCGTGGGCGCAATCCCAGTCGACGGTCTCGGCATGGAAGGTATCGATGGTCTCGCCGCTGGCCTCGACGGCAGCGCGGTCGTCATCGTCCAGGATGATCGGCACAATAGGCAGGTCGTACTTGCGGGCAAACTCAAAGTCGCGCTGGTCGCCACAGGGAACGGCCATGACGGCACCGGTACCGTAGTCGGCGACGACATAATCGGCAACCCACACGGGGACCTTCTCGCCGTTGACGGGGTTTACCACATAGCGGCCCGTAAAGGCACCGTGCTTCTCGAGGGTGCCCTGGGCACGCTCGACGGCAGAGATATGCTTGGAGTCCTCGACAATCTTGGTGACGGCCTCCTCGTACTCCGTGCCCTCGACGAGCTCGTGCAGGCCGGCGTACTCGGGAGCCAGGACAAAGAAGGAAACGCCAAAGAGCGTATCGGCACGCGTGGTGAAGACGGTGATCTTGCCCTCGTCGCCCTCGATGGGCTCGCCATCCTGGTCGCACAGGGTAAAGTCGACCTCGGCGCCCTCGGAGCGACCGATCCAGTTGGCCTGCATCTGCTTGACGCGCTCGGGCCAGCCGGGGAGCTTCTCCAGATCGTCGAGCAGCTCCTGGGAGTACTCGGTAATCTTGTAGTACCACTGCTCCAGGTCGCGCTTCTCGGGCTCGGTGCCGCAGCGCCAGCACTTACCCTCGGTAACCTGCTCGTTAGCCAGAACGGTCTTGCAGGTGGGGCACCAGTTGACCGGGTTCTTCTTGCGGTAGACCAGGCCCTTTTCCCACATCTTCTCAAAGATCCACTGGCCCCAGCGGTAATAGTCGGGGCTGCAGGTCTTGACCATGCGATCCAGATCGTAAGAGAAGCCCATGCGCTTCATCGTGGCAAGCGCCTGGTCCATGTTCTTATACGTCCAGGCGGCAGCCTGCGTGTTGTGCTTGATGGCGGCGTTCTCGGCAGGCAGGCCAAAGGCGTCAAAGCCGATGGGATGCAGCACGTCATAGCCGCGCATGCGGGCCTGACGGGCCATGGCATCGCCGATGGTATAGTTGCGCGCGTGGCCCATGTGCAGGTCGCCCGACGGATACGGGAACATCTCGAGCACGTACTTCTTGGGCTTGCTGTCGTCGGTGTCGACGGCAAAGAGGTTGGAGTCCTCCCAGGCCTTCATCCACCTAGACTCAATGGCCTGCGCGTCGTATGCAGGGATCTCGTCCTTATGATCTGTGCAATCGCACATATCAGCTCCTTTAATCTTAGCTGGGGTCGGTCGGCTTGGCTTTATTCGCTACTGCGGACAGTCCTGCGCAAGACGAAGAGCACATTAAGTGCTCTTCTTTGCGTGCGGAACTTGTAGCGAACAAAGCCAAGCCGACCGACCCTAAGGTTAACTTGACTGATGATAGCAAATACAACAAGCGAGATGCCTGCGACTTGCAGGCATCTCGCTTTATCTAAATAACGTGGTTGAAACTCAACCTTTGTATGAAACCCGTTCTTGCACGAACGGGTTTTCCAAGTGCCGCAGATTGGGCCGAAAGAGGGGCGACGCGTGCTTTGGTACGCGAGCGACGGTTTGAACGGCAAGGTGCGGTGCTTGGGAAAGCCGCTTAGCGGTAGCTGACGCTTTGCTGGGAGTCCTTGACGACTACGTCATGCGCGCCGCCTTCGACGATTGAGGTGGAGCTCACCAGGGTCAAGCGTGCCTTTTCCTGGAGCTCGGGGATCGAGAGGGCACCGCAGTTGCACATCGTGGACTTGACCTTGTAAAGCGTGCCGCCCACGCCGTCCTTGAGGGAGCCGGCGTACGGGACGTAGGAGTCGACGCCCTCGACGAAGCTGAGCTTCGCGGCGCCGCCCAGGTCGTAGCGCTGCCAGTTGCGGGCACGCGCAGAGCCCTCGCCCCAGTACTCCTTCATATACTGGCCGTTCACATTGACACGCTCGGTCGGGCTCTCGTCAAAGCGGGCGAAGTAGCGACCCAGCATCATAAAGTCGGCACCCATGGCAAGGGCGAGCGTCATGTGGTAGTCGTAGACGATACCGCCGTCGGAGCACACGGGCACGTAGACGCCGGTCTCCTCGTAGTATTCGTCGCGAGCGCGGCAGACGTCGATCAGCGCGGTGGCCTGACCGCGGCCGATGCCCTTGGTCTCGCGGGTAATGCAGATGGAACCGCCGCCGATACCGACCTTGATGAAGTCGGCACCGCAGTCGGCCAGGAAGCGGAAGCCCTCGGCGTCGACGACGTTACCGGCACCGACCTTGACATCCTCGCCGTAGTTGGCGCGGATCCACTCGATGGTGCGCTTCTGCCACTCGCTGAAGCCCTCGGAAGAGTCGATGCACAGGACATCGGCACCGGCCTCGATGAGCAGCGGCACGCGCTCGGCATAGTCGCGGGTGTTGATACCGGCGCCGACCATGTAGCGCTTATCGCCGTCGAGCAGCTCGTTGGGGTTGGTCTTGTGGCTGTCGTAGTCCTTGCGGAAGACGATGCCCATAAGGTGATCATTGTCGTCGACGATGGGCAGGGCGTTGAGCTTGTTGTCCCAGATGACGTCGTTGGCAACCTTGAGGCTAATGTTCTTGTCGCCCACGATGAGCTGCTCACGCGGGGTCATGAACTCGGAGACCTTCGTCTGGTGGTCATCGCGACTGGGGCGATAGTCACGGCTGGTGACGATGCCCAGGAGCTTACCCTTGGGAGTGCCGTCGTCGGTGACCGGCATAGTGGAGTGACCGGTCTTCTCCTTGAGTTCGATGACCTGCTCCATGGTCATGTCGGGGGTCAGCGTGGAATCGGACTGAACGAAGCCGGCCTTGTGATCCTTGACGGCCTTGACCATAGCGGCCTCGGACTCGGCGCTCTGGGAACCATAGATGAAGGACAGGCCACCCTCGGTAGCGAGCGCGACACCCATGTCGACGCCCGAGACGGACTGCATGATGGCGGAAACCATGGGGATGTTCAGGGTGATTGCCGGCTTCTCACCGCGCTTGAAGCGGGTTAGCGGCGTCTTAAGAGAGACGTTGTTGGGGATGCACTGCGAGGACGAGTAACCAGGGACCAGCAGATACTCCGAAAACGTGTGGGACTCACCGGGAAAGAACGTAGCCATGTTTCTCCTTTTTCCATGCGACCGGTCGGCTGCAGGCCTCGTAGGACCCAGCCCAACCTTGGGCGCCCAATACTGGGGAAGTATCTTAACGCACTTTGACTGCTACAATGCATGATTTAAGAAGAGCACACGAGGGCTTGACGCAGGCTTTGCGTTTGCCCAGCAAACACTTTAGCGGGGAGACGTGGAGCACATGGAGTACAAGACGACGGCAAAGTTGGTCATTCAAGCGTGCGACAAAGATCTACCGGGCGTCTTCGGCCACGGCTGCGTCTTGCTGCTGCAGGGTATTGCCCGCGAGCACTCGCTCAACCGTGCCGCCAAGAGCATGGGCATGGCGTATTCCAAGGCCTGGCGCATCGTGAATGAGGCTGAAGGACAGCTGGGCTGCAAGCTCATCGAGCGCGACGGAGCCCGCGGATCCACGCTCACCCCCGCCGGCGAGCGAGCCATCGCGGTCTACGAGGAGCTGCAGGGCGAGATCAACAACGTCATCGCCACCAAAGCCGACGCCCTCATCGCCAGCATCAAAGAGTAGCCCATTTGGGACGGGGCCTTATAGCCACACAACCCCTTCTCATAAGTTGCGGTGAAATAGGGACTGTTTATGCGGTTAAAGCCGTAAATCAATCCATATTTCACCGCAACTTATGGAGTTGAGGATGATTTAGCTAGTTGCGAAGGGCGTTGTCTAGGGTTGACGCTACGACCAGGGGGTCGTCGGTGCCGGCGAAGAGGCGGATGGTGCTCCCCTGCTTGCCGCGTGGGGCCGAAAGGCGCGTCGTTGCGCCGCCGGCGGGTGATGTGCGAAACTCCCCAGGCAAAGCATCGATCAGCTCGCCCGCGCTACGTTCGATAAGATCGAACTCTACTGCCGGGCCAAAGCCGTGCTCGAGAATTCCCGTTGCAGCCACATGGTCGGGATGCGAACTCAGCCCAGGGTAGCGCACGTTACGCACCATCTCGTTCGCGGCCAAGTATTCAGCCAGGGCACGGGCGCGATCGAAGTGCGCCTGCATACGGGTGTCGAGCGTGTCGAGCCCGAGCTCTAGTACCTCAGCCTCATCGGAGGACAAGTCGAGTGCGGCCAATCCGCACCCCTCGAGCAGCGCATGCGCGCACTCGGCAGCGGCATCCACACGATGGCGTTTGAGCTGCGAGCGCGCCACCGAAGCGGCAACGAGCTTACGCGGAGCCTTACCGGCGCACGCACGGTCGAGTGCCTCAAGCGACAGGACGGCACCCAAACGCAGTGGATCGCAGCCAAAGACGCTTGCCACGGTGTTATCCACCACGAGCAGCGCACGGGCCTCGCGAGCCGCACGACCCAGAGCGCGCAGATCGGGCACGCGCAGGCCAAAGCCACCGATCGTGTTCACAAACCACCACAGGTGCGGCCCCTCAGCATCAAACGAAGCATCAAAGCCCTCGGACGCAGCAGAAAACACTGCAGCCGACGGCTCCCCAACCAGCACAACATCGCAGCCATCAAAGCCACGAGCAAACGCATCGGCAAAGTCATCGGCAAACGCAACCAGGCGGTCACCGGGGCGCACAATCCCCAACAGAGACAGCGCCGCCGGCACATGCGAGGCCGCAACAAGACGCGCCTCACGCGCGCCGGCCCTTACAGCCCAGGCCTCTTCTAGCTGCTGTACATCCACAAGGCACCGTCCCTTCACAAACAAAAACCCACGATGCGGGTGTTCCCCGCATCGTGGGCAACGGCTGCAGTATAGCGCCGATATGCGACGAATCGCCTAGATGTTGAGCGTGTGATAGGTCACGCTCGCACCCGGGGCGTCAACGGTCACGCCATAGGCCTCGGGATAGATGCGCGTCGAAAACACGAGCGCGCCATCGTTCACAAACACCTCGACCGACGAGACATCGCCGACAATGCGCACGTTGCGCACCTCGTCGACGGGCTCCCAGCGCACAGTACGACCGCAGCCGGCAGAAGCACGACCCTCATCGGTAAATCGCATCTCAAAGCGCGAAGGCAGTTCGCCCTCGGCGGGCATAAACGCCAGCTTCAGCTCGCCATCAACGATCGCGGTAAACGCGCCGTCGACACCGTCGACAACAACGTCAAAGCAGGTATCGTCGGCAACCTCAAACGAGCCCTCCCCCACACGCACCGAGGCATAATGGTGCTCAATCTCGCGCGCCGGCTGCTGCAGCACCACGCCGCCGGCACCGGCTGTAAGCTCGCGCGGCACCGTCATGCAGTGCTGCCAGCCGCACACCACGGTGGGCGCGTTGCCATAGGTCGGCTCATCGGGCATGCCCATCCAGCCGATCAAAATGTGGCGACCGTCCTCGGACGTAAACTCCTGCGGAGCATAGAAGTCAAAACCGGCGTCCCACAGGCGGAACTCGCCCAGCTCATAGGCACCGTCACCACCGGTGATGTCACCCGTTACAGGCAAGTAGCCAGCGGCATACACATTACCGCGGTCCCAACGACCGCCCTCGAGCCCCTGGGGCGAGAAGGACAGCCATTTCGCCGGTACACCGCCATCCGTCTCAATCTCCAGATACCCCGGGCACTCCCACATAAAGCCAAAACGCTCGGGCGTAGACACGCGGCTCTCGAGCTCCCAGCTCAGCATATCGGCCGAGCCATACACCAGGATCTCGCCCACATCGCGTCCGGTACCCTCGCCATGCATGGCGCAAAAACGGCTCTCGACGTGCGGCCCGTCAACTCGACGACGCGCACCCAGCACCATGTGATAACGCCCGTCCGCGTCACGCCACACCTTGGGGTCGCGCACGTGGCAGGTCAAATCCTCGGGATAATCCTCGGAAGCCAGCACCACGCGCTTTTGGCTAAACGTCTGTCCATCGGCGCTCTCGACATACACGGTATCGGCGCGACGGCCGGAGTTGACATAGTCAAAGACGCCGTCCGCATCGGGGAGCTTAACGTTGCCGGTATAGAGCACGCGAATGCGACCGTCCTCGGCAAGCGCGGAGCCCGAATACACGCCATGGCAGTCGAACGGCTCATCGGGCAGCAGCGGCGCGCCAACATACTCCCAGTTCATAAGGTCGCGGCTCGTGGCATGACCCCAGGCCTTAACGCCGCCCTCAACATCAAACGGAGCATATTGAAAATAAGCGTGGAACACGCCGCCCGCCTGGCAAAGACCGTTGGGGTCGTTGAGCCAGCCCGTGGGCGGCATAATATGAAAGCGCTGGCCATACGCGCCATGACCGCACTCAGAGGCGGCGGCGTCAACAGCGGCGACCAGCTTTGCAAGGTCGCGACCGAGTGCATTAGTCATATCAAAGTCCTAACGGATCGAAAGATACAAGGTGCCAAAGATCGGCGCCAGATGCGGGGAACACCCGCGAGCATACAGCCCGCGGGCGTTCCTCAATCAAAAGCTCTTAGGCCTGCTCGGAAGCCTTGGGCTCGTCCTTGTACAGGACAAACGAGATGGCAAAGGACACGACCGCGGCAACCGCAAACATGATCGCGTACTGCACGGGCTGGGCCAGGCACAGCAGGATACCGAAGATACCCGTAACACCCGTGCCGGAGGCAGCCAGCGAAGTGAGCGCGCAGACCAGGGCACCGCAACCGCCGCCGATGCAGCCGGCGATGAAGGGCTTAAAGAAGCGCAGGTTCACACCAAAGATGGCAGGCTCGGTAATGCCCATGAAGGCGGACAGGGCCGAAGGAAGCGCCAGACCCTTGATCTTGGCATCGCGGGTCTTAAAGGCAACGGCGAGCGCGGCACCACCCTGGGCGATGTTGGCAGCGCTGGCGATGGGCAGCCAATAGGTCACACCGTACTGAGCGAGCTGGCCCAGATCGATGGCGGTGTACATCTGGTGGATACCGGTAACGACCGTGGGGGCATAGAACAGGCCGACGATAAAGGAACCGATGCCAAAGGGCAGGGTGAGCAGGGCCTGAATCAGACCGAGAATGGCGTTCTCGGCCCACACGAAGATGGGGCCGACGGCAACGAGGGTCACGAGCACGGTCACGAACACCGAGACGAGCGGGGTCACAAAGAGGTCGAACATCTCGGGAACGATCTTGTGCAGGCGCTTCTCGAGGAAGGCCAGAATAGCGCAGGCGATGACGATGGGGATAACGTGGCCTTGATAACCGACCCACTCAAAGCTGTACACACCGGGGATGACGTTGACCATGGTCTGCACGCCCTCGGAGGCAACCGTGTAGGCGCTCTGTAGCGAGGAGTTGATGAACGCACCACCGACAACGGCGCCCAGATACGGGTTGGCGCCAAAGGCCTTAGCGGCGGAGTAACCGATCAGGATCTGCAGAATGCCAAAGGACGTGCCCGAGACCAGGTCGGCAATCTTGTAGATAAAGTTATTGGTGTCGAGCGCGATAAAGCCGTTGGAGGCCATAAAGTTGAGGGCGCTCATAATGCCCAGCAGCAGACCCGAGGCCACGATGGCAGGGATGATGGGGACAAAGACGTCGCCGAGCACCTTAATGGCGCGCATAAAGATGTTCTGCTGCTGCGCCGCGGCCTCCTTGACCTCGGCCTTGGTGGCAGCCTCGACGCCACTGAGCGCGATGAACTCCTCGTAGACCTTATTGACGGTGCCAGTGCCAAAAATAATCTGGAGCTGGCCCTGGGCTTCAAAGACGCCCTTAGCGCCGTCGATATTCTCGAGGGCCTCCTTGTCAACCTTCGCGTTATCGGCAATCACCAGGCGCAGACGCGTGGCGCAGTGTGCGGCCGAAACAACGTTGCCGGCGCCACCGATGTTGTCGAGCACCTCTTGGGCTGATTTGCGGTAGTCCATGACTTCCCTTTCCTCCAACGGGTGCATGCGCACCCGACTACCTTTGACACTTACACTGTAATCGTTTTCAGTTTCATATGTCTGTAATCGTTTTCATAGTAGGCTGAACGGTAGGAAAAAGCCGGCGAATGGTAGTTTTACCGCAAAAACAGGGGCCTCAAAGGCAGGCAGACATGCCCAAAGCCTAGACATTCATAAGTTGATGGCCGAGTTTGAGCGTCTTGAGACCGCTCTCCCCCTCCACGCCATCGAGCGTGTTGAGCAACATATTGGTCGCCTCGACGCCACTGGTCAGGTAGCCATAATGCACGGTGGGAATGCCGCCCGTCAGCGCGCGCAAAAACGCGTTGTCGCCAAAACCGCTCACGCGGTGTATACCCTCGCCCATGCCGCGAACCTCATCGATGGCACGCAGCGCGCCCGCCGCCATGGTGTCGGTCGCGCACGCGACAAACGAAACATCGGGGTCGACGGAAAGCAGTTCACGCGCCGCACCATAGCCCGAGTCGAGCGTAAACGAGCCCAGGCGAATCAAGGCGGCATCGAGCGGGTTGCCCGCGGCGCGCAAGCCGGCCTCAAAACCGCGACGGCGGTCATAACCGGCCGCGCGGTCCTCTTCGGTAACTCCAATATAGGCAATCTTGCCGTCCACGCGACCCGCAAGCGCATGGCCCAGCTCAAAGGCGGCCTCGTAATCGTCGTGATAGACGCACGCCGCGCCCTCAACATTCTGACCGATCAGCACGATGGGCACATGGCACGATTCAATCGCCCGACGGTGCTCGTCGGTAATCATGGTTGCTACCAGCACAATGCCATCGACCGGGTGGTTTTGGAATAAATCGAGGTATTCGAGCTCGCGATCGGGGGCATTGTCGGTATTGGCAAGCAACATCTGGTAGCCACGACGACCGAGCACCTGGCCGATGCCGGCGGTAATGCGGCTCACGGATTCCGAGTTGATCTTGGGCACGATGACGCCGATGAGCTTGGTAGAGCCGGTGCGCAGCGCGCGAGCCTGGCTGGACCGCACGTATCCGGTCAGCTCAATCGCCTGCTTAATGCGCTCGGCCTTGTCCGCCGAGATATATCCACCGTTGAGGTAGCGCGAGACGGCGGCGCTCGAAACGCCCGCCAGCTCGGCCACATCTTTCATCTTTACCACGAGCACCCCTGACAACGAATTCACAAGCACCATGATAGCTGCCTTGCCAGCAAATTGAGTAAATAGAATTCCTGGTCGAGCAAACGTCAGCGAGCGGGCAGCTGCCGTGGCGAGGTGCCGCGAAAGAGGAGCGAAGCGTACTTTATGTACGCGAGCGACGGTTTGAGCGGCAGATCGCCCGGCAGATGCCCGCGCAGCGCCGAGCGGTCCGGCGTTTATTAAAACGCCGGAACCAAGTTATCCGTGGTATTCGCCGTTGTATTGGATGAGCGTCAGGTCCTCCACGCCGTCGAGCGCACGGATGGCGTCGGCATAGGGCATGTCCACGCCGTCCGAGAACACCTCGACGGCCATCTCCGCCTTGTCGCCGCGCATGGTCTTGGACTTCACCGTAAACTTGGTGCGCCCAAACGCGCGCACAATGTCGTCGCCCGTGGTCTGACCCGTATAGTGGATAACCATCATGTACACGCGCGCCTTGTCCTGGTGCGTAGCGAAGCCGGCGATCATCACGACGATCACCACTGCCGCAAGCCCTACGAGCGCGTACATGCCGGCGCCCGCTGTGATACCCGTGGTAATGGACCAAAACAGATACAACAGGTCGAGCGGATCCTTGACCGCCGTACGATAGCGGACGATGGACAGAGCACCGACCATACCGAGCGAGATGACCACGTTCGTCGAGATCGCGAGCGTCACCATACAGGTAAGCACGCACATACCCACGAGCGTCACGGCAAAGCTGCGCGAGTACACCACGCCGGTAAAGAAGCGCTTGTACACGCAATAGATCAGGATGCCCATGGCAAGCGCCACAAGCAGCGACAGCCCAATCTTGGCAGGGTCGACCTGACCAAACGCCTCCAAGACGGAGTTCTTAAAAAAGTCCCTGGTGCTCATGGCCTAAATATCCCCTCGGTTCTCAAAATCCGATTCCCAGTAGTTAAAACCGCGCAGGTAGGCGGTCTTTTCGTAACACAGGCAGTACTTGGAGACCGCCGTAAGCTCGGCCGCGCCCGGCGGCACCATATCGCGCACCAGCTGCGGGCAAAACTCGGTAAACTTAACCTCCATCACTAGCTTGCCGGGCTCCAGGACCGGCAGCGCGGGCAACGTCGCGTCAAAGATATCGAAGCTACCCACCGCGGCACGCACGTTCATGTCAAACGTAATACGCACGGTGCCCTCATCCATCACCCACGGCTCGCGCTCGTAGTCCACGATGGTCCGCGGGCGCATCATATTGCAGATGCACTCGATGTAGAACTCACGGCAGAGTTGGTGGGGGCTCCTCAGCAAAAAGTCGTAGTCGCCAGCCAGAATCTGCTCAAACTCGTCACGCGTGAGTGGCGCGTCCTCCTTGTAGATCCAGCTACCGTACTTCTTTTTGCGCTCGAGCTTAATCACCTTGTCGCCACCGTTATAGATGCGCACGCGATACTTTTTGCGCATGAGAATGCCGGCGTCTTTTTCTTCGTAGGCCGAGTTGCAATAATCGTCAAAATACAGGCTGCGAATGGTGTAGCCGCCCGCCCGCGCATGCTTATCCAGGTTAAATACCGGCGCCATACGGCAGGCCAATGCGGCATGCTCTCCCTCATTGATGAGGTACTTGAGCTCGTGGCGGTAACGCTCCTGCGTGGTTCGCGCGGGCGGAGCCGCCAAGCGCTCAAGCAGCGCACTAGCCCTCCTCATACGTGTCCTCCACGACCTTACCGCCGTCCTGCACGTAGAAGCACTTCATGCCGTACTGCTTGCCGCCGTCGGTCACATAGTAGTCAAACGCATCTTGAGTATAGCCGTCGGAGTTAGTGGCACGCACGCGTACAAAGTACTGGCCGGTATCGGGCGCATCGCACGTTACCTCGGGCAGCAGCACGTCCTCGGCCTTAAAGACCACGTCGCTTATGGCATAGTCGCGCGCAAGCTCTACGGTGTAGCGAATGTCGCGCGCCTCAAAGTCGTAGGACGCATCCCAATTAATACGCAGCTTACCGTTATCGATCTGCGGCACGCCGATGTAGAACGGCATGGGCTTTTTAAAACTCTCGCGAAAGCTCTTGTAGTTCTCCTCGATCTCGGAGGGAATCGCCGCGGCGATCTGCTCGTATTGGTCCTTGGTGACAGGCAGATTATCGATATCGGGCGAAGCAAAGACCAGGGATTCAGTCACCTCGCGGTAGTGTTTGATCATCTTGGTCAAGCGAGTCTCGGTCAAATACGAGCGCAAGTCCTTGACGGCACGGTCGAGTTCGCTGCGGAACGACTTACTGCGCAACGCGCGGTTAAACAGCACGTTGCCCCAGTAGTTGCTCACGCCGCGCTCCCAGCTCGCATAATCCGAGAATCCCGTCAGGCTCAACTCGAGCTTGCGCAGCATGCCGTCGTTGTCCCAATCCAGGATGTACCAGACCTTTGAGTTAAGCGGGCTGTACAGATAGCAGTTACGGTTCTGCGTATCGCAATTGCCCGTCAAGATCTGAAACGCCATCCAATAGACCAGGTTCTCGGTATCGAAGTAGGTGTCGAGCACATCGTCGATCTTTTGAGCATCGTCGTTGAGCGCATCGAGCATCTCGATCAACTTGGTATGGTCCGAGTCGCCCTTAATCTCGAGCATGCCCTCAAACGCCGTCTGGTTATAGTCGGGGTCATCGGTGAGCTTAATGGTGTCCTCAAAGCGATGGAAATCGAAGCTGTTCACCTTATACAGATGCCCGCTCTTATCCAGACCGTGGGCCTTGAGCGCCGTCTTGTTGAGCTGCTCGACCTGCGTAAACAGTCCGTAGTCCTCAAAGGTGTCGTTAGATTTTTCGGTCTGGTCGCACACCCATAAGTGCACAAACTGCGTGCGCAGGCCCATCATCTGGGGAATGCCACGAATCAGATCGTAGGCCATCTTGTTACGAAAGCGCATGCCCTCGCCCATGTGCTTGTTGAGCGCAATCGCACGCTGCTGGCGCCACGTGCCCTTGCCCTTTTTGAGCTCCACCTTGTAGTTCTTTTGCGTATAGGTACTCGACGTCTGACCGCGCACCTGCACCGTGGCGTTGGGTGCCTCCTCGCCATAGCCCACCTCGCCAGCAACGGGGCCCTTATCGTCGCCCGCCTGCAGCAGGCCCATAACCTGATAGCGCGTCACGCCCATGTCGGCATAGTCGTAGACCGAGTACGTATTGATCTCGGCCCAGCTATGGTCGGTGTTCTCGGAGCTATTGCCGCGCGAGACCGTCAGGTACATGCATACGATGCCCGAGTCATCGTAGACCTCGTACAGCTCATCCTTGTCGCGAAGATGCTTGGTCTCGCTAGACGCATCGGCCTTTTTAATCTTGCCTTGCTTCTTGGTCTTTTTTGTCGAGGATTCGTCCTGCGCAGAGCAGCCCGAAAGCAGCAATGCGCCGGCAGCCGCCTCAATCAAGCGGCGACGCGATATCATCCTATCGGTCATCAGGACCTCCCCAACGATTGCGATACACGCGAACCACCGTGCGCTCAAACGCACCATGCGGCTCGCCCTCTAGACGCAGCTCCTCGTAGCGCTGTTCGGCACGGTCGAGCAAGCAGCCCAACTCCGTAAAGCGACCCGTCTTGTCGGTCGCCACAATGGGCTGCTGACTCAGGATACGATACGGCAAGTTGGCGGTATAAGTATCGAGCCGCATGAGCGCCACAACAAAAAACACCGCCGCGCCGAGCAAAAAGCCAAAGCCATAAAACTGCTGCGGAAAGAACAGCGAGACGATGGTCGCCAGCCCCGCCACACCCGCGAACAGCCCAGAGGCAAGCACGGCGCCCTTGTAGTCGGTAAAGTACAGCAAGATCAACAGAATCGTGTTGCCCACTGCATACAGGCCATAGCCCACGCACAGCGTGCGGAAATACCCGTGCATCAGATTGTTGAAGCCCAGTGGCAGGGCCGAGAGCACCGTGGTCTCGAGCGAGATGACCGCTGCCGTCACAAACAGCTGCTTGAGCGCACAAAAGCGCAGTTCGCTGTTAAGCGTGGAGAGCATCTCCTCCTCGGCCACCACAATGTCGCCCACCACGCCGCCGTCATTGAACAGGCTGTAGTAGTCGTGGTAGCGCGGATAGAAGTTGACCTCGACCGAGACCACAAAGTTGACGGTCGTGACCAGGATCGTCAAAAACGCAATGAGCGCCGGCACATCGTAGTAGGGCGCACCATAAAACAAGCCCTTGACCTGCACGCCAATAGGACCGGCCCAAATAATCACCAGGTGCGCAAAAAGTCCCAGATTGGTTAACAGGCCCGTGAGCGCCAGCGGCATAAACTGATCGAGCCACTGCAAAAAGGGCCAGGGGCTGCGGTCGCTCTGAGGAAAATACCGGTACAGCAGCACCACGTCCCAGGCGAGCATGACGCCGTAGCCCAGAGCAATTGACGCCAAAAGGCCCTCGACCGGCGGCAGACCAAGCGCCAGCGCGGCCAGGGCGCACAGGCACGCCACGCCAATGGCAGCCGCAAAGCTGCATAGGATACCGCGGTAATCCTTAATAGCGGTGAGATAGCTCATGCCGTTCCAATTGACGATCATAATGTTGAACAGCCACAGGCACAGCAGCCCCTGTAGCAGCGTGGCGCCCGAGAACAGCAAAAAGACGCCGTAGAGCACCGTGCCCACAACGAGCATGATGGCATTAGATCCCCAAAACGAAGGCAGGATCTCATCCTCGCGCTCAGCAAAAAGCATATCGGCCAAAAAGCGCGTGACCGGCATAGAGAAAAAACTCGTGAGCGTGAGCGACGCCAGCAGCGTATAGGTCACCATGCACACCAGCAGATCTTGGTTGCCACGGCCCACACCCCACAGACCGCACAGCACCAAGATACCCACCTGGAGCAGCACGCCCAGCAGCATGGGGCCCGTGCACACAATGCCGGCGTAGCCATAGGCGCGCATCGTGGCAAACAGACCCTTGCGCCTAAACAGGCGCTTGAGCTCAAAACCGATTCCGGCCACCGGCTACTCCCCCTCTCTGGGCAGGTCAAACGCTTGCGCCGTCTCGTCGTACAACGCGCGATAGTTGGCGAGCATCTGCTCGTGCAAGAAGTACGTGGCAACGCGACGCTGGCCGCGCTCACCCATCTCGATACGCCGGGCGCGGCTCGCACACATGCGTTCCATGGCATCGGCCAAGCCCTTGCGATACATAGGCGGCGTCACAAAACCTGCCACGCCAAAGTCATCACCCGGGGCGCCTTCGAGCAGCTCACGGCAGCAGCCCACCTCGGTCGTCACGCAGGGACGGCGCGCTGCAAGCGACTCCAGCACGCTGAGCGGCTGGCCCTCGGAGATACTCGTCAAAATGGTAAAGTCGAGCTTTTCCATGTACTCGACCACGTTGACGCGGC
>OFMA01000591.1_pt1 | contig 27018 bp, 42 predicted proteins | sample 1541011 | NCBI WGS metagenome assembly OFMA01 (sample SAMN04209225, study PRJEB22552) | human gut metagenome | biome: gut; material: feces | host: Homo sapiens | place: USA: Oklahoma
TCCATTTTCTATAATCGAAAAATCATAATTTACACAAAATATTTTACACTATCTTTTCAAGATATTCGAATAAATAGTCATCAAGATTAAAATCCCATACTTGAATTTCATTCATAGTACAATTAACCCCGTCTGTTTCAATGATAAACGAGCTGCTTTCTTCACAATCATTATACAATAATAGTAGATAATTATTTGAATTTTCTTTTTTTAATACAAAACCAATTGCATAATAATTTAAATTTAAATCTTTTAATTTCATTTTTACCACTCCTACTTAATCTCTTCAATCTCAAAACATACATTTAATTTTGGATGCTCAAATACTTTTTTCTTTTTAATGTATTTACATAATCCAAACAAGATATCTTCTAAAGCATATTTATCAATCTCATCATTGTCGTAGCACATCTGTGCTTCTTCTCTCACTTCTCCTTCCACAAATGCTACAGCTTCATTAATAGTTTCAAATTCATTAATTGTGTTGGACATTACTTCTCTTACCTTAAACATATATTATCTCCTTTTAAAGTTTAGCTTTTAATAATTTTAATTCTTCTACCAGTTTCTTTTATTTAACTACAAGTTTTTTCTCTTTTCTGTTTTTTAAAGTAAGTGTTTTAAGCGTTATCACTTTATTCTATTTAAAATAATTTTACTCATTGCTCTTTATACCTGTTATCGATAAATTCTATAGTATTCCTTTACTCCAGAATTCGTAACTGCAAACATTGGTTCTCCAACATAGTCTTTGAAAATCAATCCTTTTTGCTCAAGGCTTGATAACACACCTCTTAATATCTTTGATTCAATATCAATGTCACTCATTGTAAAGTATGTTGCATTGTCATCTAAATTTGATTCCAAATCATCGTAATTCAAAAATCTGCCAATACTTTTGATTACCTTTAATTCTAATTCTGTATATTTCATGTTCTTTTCTCCTTCTTTTTTATCAATACTTTTAATTGTTATTAATTCACCATGAAACATATGTGCTAAGTTCCATGCCTGACAGTAGTGATTATCTAAAAGCAATGCCTTTTTCTTTCTACCATCAAAAGTAATTGAATTAGGCTTTAATTTTGAAATGTAATAAGCTCCTACTTTAACAATGTATTTTGTCATTTACTTTTGCCTCCTATTTGTTTAAAATCATCTTTTTAATTGGTTTACCATCTAATTCGTAGATATCATCAAAATCGATTTCTCTTTCTACATCACTTAAATATTCCCAGTCAGCACTATCTTCAAAACCGATTTCTGACTCTCCGATATAATCCCATCTAACAATGTAGAACTTACCTTTGCATTCAGCAATGGCACTGAAATAAAATTCATCTGCTGTACTGATATCTCTAGCCGGTTCCAGAATATTGTATATTCTTCCTTTATATCTAGCAGTACTGAACACTTTCAATTCTTTTCCTTCATAAATAATAGTTTTATTTGTAACATCCTCAGTTATCTCATCGCTCCATTCATAATATGTAATGGTGTCATTCAAATCACACTCTTTCATTCTGAACATTTCAAGAACATCATCTTTTGCAATGAACTCTTTATATCTAAAACTTTCTTCTTCGCAGAACCATTTTTCTGCTTCTTCTGTATTGTTAAATCTTTTTACATAGACAGGTCTTCCATATTCAAAAGATACCCCATATATTTCATTATTAATTTTTTCCATTTTTTTATTTCCTCTCATTTATCAATAATAATATTCTGACATCATAATATTAATCAGTCGTTCTATAAAAATATAACAATTCATTTTCTTTTAAATTTTTGCAAGCATAACAATCAGCTTTTTCCCAAAGAAAATTATAAACTTTAGCCAAAACCTCATTACTTTCATAATGTTGCCAAATCTTCCAGTTAAGAACCATAACTAACTCAGTTAATAGTTTATAATTATCCTTATATTCCTCAAATAACTTTGAATACGTGTTAAAAACTGCTGACTTTCCAAATCTTTCTGCAATACTAAAATCCATATAACATGTTGTTAATGGTTTGTACCCTGTCAACTCCTCAATATTCCAATCTTCAAAATTTAATTTTTCCATTTTTACATTTCTCCTTCTAAAATTTTATGTCCAAATTCTCTTCTTTCTTTTAATGCTTCATCACCCCAAGGAAAACTTACTCTACCAACGTTATTAATCCATGCAATACACTCTTTCTTCTTATGTCTGGTTGCAATAGACAAACCACTATATAAATCAGTTACATTCCATTGATTCCATTCTTTAATTTTATGCACTCCATACTTACCTTCAACATAGCCATCTACCTCTCTAACCAAGAAATCATCTACTTCCCATTTCTTTCCATATTCTCTTGTACCAGAATTTACAATAATTTTAAATTTTGACTTTTTCATACTTATCACCTCTTGTAATCAATATCACTACAAATACTAAACTACTGAACCAAACGCTATTTCATCACCATTTTCGTTGTAATCAACAAATATAATATTTAAATATTCATTTTTGTTTAATGGTTCATTGTAATCATCTGTAAATTTTACTGCTTCTTTGTATGTTTGGAAAACTTCCAATTGTCTAACAAACCCGCTTTCATTATTTACTTCTACAAAATACTCTGTGTATGCTTCCATTTTTATTTTTCTCCTTTAATTTTCTTTTTTACTGATAATGGCAAATGTTCCATAATTTCTTTAAATACTTCAGCAGTTCCATTTGGTGCTCTATTATATTCTTCACATAAATGGAATCCATTTGAATCAACACTCTTTTTTCTTCCATCTTCAAGATAAGCCCATTTCCCGATAACAACTGCATAAGCATTAATGTCTTTTGCTCTTGGATGTGCTCTTGAGCCAACCCATTCAAGATATCTAACTCTTGCTTTCTGAGCTTTTATTTTTTCTTTTCTTTCCTTCTTTCTTTTATTAACTAATTCAAGTCTTAATTCATTTAAATCATCAATACTTCCATCCTCAGCATGTTCTGTTTTAATACTATAAAATGATGTCTCTTTGCAATATTTCCCCGTATGATGCCAAGAACTATATTCCAAGAAATAATCAACAAGTACTGCTTTTGGATATTTTCTTAACACTTCTTCTGTAAACTTTCCATACCCTTCAACTTCCTCAATAATATCTTCCTTAGTCCATTGAGAAAGAGGTCTTTCTCCATCTTCATAAGCTTCAACCGCACGTTTGCTCATACTAAAGCCATGATATCCATTATTCATATTCCACATATTATTTTCCTCCAATTACTCTAACTTTTAAATCTGCATTACATCTACCACAACTATAATAGTTTGGGTGTTGAACTAACTTACATTTACTTTTTCTTCTCCAAGTCGCTCCACATTTCGGGCAATATACTTCGTACTTGTATGAATTTTCTTTCTTTTTTCTTAGTGCTTCATTGTATTGTTTGCTACAAGTAATTCTTTTGATTAAATATTTATTTGGATAATTAACTTCCATTCTTCTAGCATACACCTTCCAAAGTCCTTTATGATGGCATTGAGTGTTGATGCACTTATCACAAGAATGAATTAATTCATGACATATTGTGCTCTTTAGTTCATTATCTGTGGCACTTTCGAAATACATTTCATTAATTTCAATAACATATGCATACATAGAACCATTCCAATCTCTTCTATATTTGCATCTTCCTAGCGCTCTTGATAATTTATTGTTTAATTTAATAGGACATTCTTCATTAAATGGAACACCTGCAACTTCCATATCAAATTTTACTTCTTCAATTAATCTATCTAATTCACATACGCTTCTCATATTTATTCCCTCTCTTCTTCTATCATCGTAAATTTTTATAAATCACAATCTTCTGGAAAAATATTCTTTTCTACAAACCAACTTGTATCTTCACGAATTAATTCTTCTCTTGCTTCATTCATTGTTCTATCTTTTAATTCATCATTTAATAACTCGTCCAATTCATAATACACATCTTCAATTTCATCATATACATAATAGTCTTTTGTATTATATCCATATACAATCATAAATCGTTCAGGTGTCTTTTGAGGAACTTTATTATCATCGACTTTGTGAATAAGCATAAAATCAAACATTACATCCACTTTGTTTTCATTCTTCTTAGCAAAGACGCCTACTCTATATGTATCGCCATCTTGAACAAAATACATACACCCAAGCATTTTTACCTTTTCTATAGCTGCAACATCATTTTTAATATCTTCATACAAATCCATGTTGACGTGTGATTGATAAGGTTCTACTAGTTTAATATTAGATTTATAAAATTTCTCAAACAATCCATCTTCATTAACATCACATACTGGTATTTCTAAAAAATTATTTACTTCAAGTCCAACCCATACTTCAAATCCAACCCATTTTAAACCACATTCATTTAAATGTTTTTTTATTTCAATTGCTCTTCTATAAATACCAAATTTTCCACTATTTAATTCTGCTAATTTCTTTAAACTAATCTTGTTCATAATCGTTATCTCCTTTATATTCTTTTTTTGTTCCTCTTTTTTTGTTCTATTCAATTGTATTAATAAAAATTTGAAATACTCAATATACATGCTGTCATTGCTTTAATACTCCAATATCTAAGCGGACAAGGGACGCAAAGCTTCAGGTTTCCTGAAGATATTCAGGGAAACCTGAGCACAGGCGTCCCTTGCTGCATTAGATTAAATTTTGTATATACTCATATTTCATCAGCTGACAATACTGTCTAATTAAATTGTATTTAAATGATATTTAACACCCATGTTGTCATTACTATAATACTTTAATTTGAACCAGCGGATTGAACGGGAAGTTGTCCCGATTTATCGGCTGGAGTGATAAATTCAAGTGTCTCGTTACCATACAGTGACAATCTGTTTTTTTTAATTACTTATTTGTTAAGTATTTTTTCCATTGACTAAATTTCATATTCCCACTTCTTTGAATACTTTTCCTTGAATTCATTGATATCAAAATCATTATCTCCAAGAAGTTTCTTCATAAAGTAATGCATTTTCCAAATATTTCCTTCTCTATAATATTTTTCAAGTTCTTTTTCAACGTATTCTAAAGACTGGTTCTTGGTTAAGAACTCTAACTCTCTTTCGTCAAACACCCTTACATCATGATATAAAATTAAGTTTACTACTGTATAGTAAGCACCACTTCCTTTGAATGCTTCTTTCCATGCATTACATTTTCTAGCATTTCTTGGAATCTTCACCTGTCTGCTTTCTACAATTTTAGTAAATGCAATTAATAATGCTCTTATAGAGTCAATATCTTCATATTTTGTATTTTCAAGACTTTCATAGATAATCTGTAACTTATCTTTTGTTTTATCTGACATGATGCAAGTATCAAGGCAATTTACGCAAACTGCCAATGTTACTTCCTTGTTAAAGAAATATAATCTTCTTTCAAATTCTTCCTTATCAGTTTTCTTGATTTTTTCCATTCTCTTAAATTCGTCAATCATCATTTTGAACTGATAAATATATGAATAGTTGTCTCTTAAATACGCTTCCCAACCTTTGCTCTTTTTATCATAACTTACATAATTTAGCATTCTGAAAGTCTGTGCAGTAATCCATCTACGGAATGCACTATGATTTAACTGTTTATCTTCAACAGGAGTAATACTTAAATCAACTTTCTTAAAGCCACCGTCAATTTCATTTAATGGTACGCATACTGTAAACTTGCTTGTGTCAACTCCCATTTCTTCCATTGCTCTTAACTGTTCTGATAATTTCTGATTCATTGTGCTCATAATCTTGATTGTGTTCATAATTCTTGTCCTCTTTTCTAATGATTTTTTTAATATAATTTTACATACTTTTATTTAATTGTATTCGCAAATCCTTCTTGTTGACTACGATAGTTTATGATGTTTTTCTTTAATATTTCAATTGAAATTCTCCGCCTCGAATTCACGAGTGGATTATGCCGACTAGTCGTAATCGGCATTAATCTGACGAGTGGAATTCTCACGGAGAATTTCAACATTCTAGCTTCTAGCTAGAATGTTTTAACTCCTATAATCAACGACTCAACATCAAGTTCACTGCTATTTTATAATCACCACCTTTTTATATAATTATGCTTAGTGTGCATCAAAAACAACACTGCCACCTTTCTTTAAGTACCAGCATCCATTTCCAACAAACGCACATCTTGAACAATTTCCATTGCATTCTTCGGCATCTTTTGGAGCGTCAGTATATCCATCTTTATCTCTAATGTAAGCAACTGGAATGTTATGTCTGTTTTCAAAACTTTCCATTTGATTATCATAACTTAACATTGCTTTTACGTTATCTGTAAAATTGTTCTCATCTAAGAAAACATTGATTTCTTCAATTGATTTTGTGAAGAATAAAAACATTGTTCTTGGACAATGTTCTGCAATCTTCTTTAAATAGTAGAAATCTAACGCATCTAAATCACCACCGACATTTAATCTTACTTCAGTTGCACAAAACTTGAAAATTTGTTCTTCAACTTCTCTCCAATATCGTGCCCTGTCTGTTAAATGAATGGCACTGTTTCTTGCTCTATCTCGCATAACGCTTGACTTCCAACATACATTTCTAACATCATAACAATAATCTGAGCAATGCTTACAATTCTTTCCACAATCAAGGATTGGAACTAATGATACTGTATAACAGTTAGCACCTGTCTTATCATTTCCTTTCTGAAGTCTTACATGCATTCTTACAACTTCACCACTTTCAATGTATTGAGTTCTCAAATCTTCCATAAGTTTTACTCTACGAGCAATTACTTCCTTACGCATTTTTGGCATGTTCATAATTTTTTTAAATAGTTCCATTTTAGTTTCCTCTTTTATATACTTTCTTTATTCTTATAACCATTCTTTTAATACAATAAATTCTTTATCAATTGTTGACTGCCAGAACCAGTGTTCGTCATTCTTCCAGTTCAGCAATCCTTGAAGATTCGCAAGAAGCATATATCCTTCCAATATTGCTTTTGCTTCAAATCTTCTAATTCCAAAAGTTAAATGAGCATCATCAATTTCATCTTCAGTATTACCTTTAAAGTAGACACTGTCCTTAGTTTTTGATGTTGGCACACTTGTCTTATATATTTTTCCCAACACTTCTAGTACATCCCATGCATTTTCAGAGGTTATGTTTGATAACATTTCAACTTCTTCTTCAGTGCATTCGAAATCTAGAATGTCCATAACATTTGTCAAATCATCTGATTCAACAAATGGAATGTCTTTATTACATTCCCCTTCCTTTACAATTTGATTCTGTGCAATCCAAAGATTCTTTTTCTTTAAATCACATCTAAACCATACTCCTTTAAATGAAGCGTTTAATAATTTTGAGTAGACGCTCATATTTTTTTCCTCTTTTCTGTTTATATTTAGTTTTCCGTATGTATAGTCTACTGATACGGCACATTGCTTTAACACCTCAATATTTAGGAGGCGTGGAAGCTGTTTGCTGTATAGTAGAACAGAACACAGCTTCCACGCCTCACTAAATTAAATTCCTATCAGCCAACTAATATGTCAGTCTGTGCAAACTGTTTTTTTCTTAATCCATTGACATGATGCATCTCTTTAGTTTAATAATATAATACTCGGAAGATAACACTTATCTTATAAGTGTGTTCCAGAGAAGGATGAGTCATAACGACAAATCACGGTTCGCAGAACCTGTGATGAGAAGTTTGATGTAACTTGATGACATGCCATCCTCGTGACATGTCATCTATCGTGAAATTCAAACTTCAAGTGATGACTCATTACCTCTGGACTTCCAGTATTATTAAATTATTGTCAACCAATTAAGTAAGCACTGCACGATGCTATTCTACATTGCTTAAGCCTTCATATTTCTCACTACGGCTTCAAATACAGACTTACTAATCTTTATATCCTTACTTAAACAATTGACGCTCAGATACTTTGTAATCTCTTTATCTGTTCGTATTCTATTCGCCTTAACATTTTTCCCCTTTCCTCTTAAGATTGTTCTATCTGGTAAATCCATTACAGAACCAAGACCACCAATCTTCTTTTTGCCTGTTTCACACGCTCTAATACAATCGAGTATAAATTTATTTAGTTCATTGATGTCCTTCTCTACATTGATTGTTCCAAGGCAACTGCTTGCCCAACAATACTCGCCCTCATATAGATATCTAAAGATTGCATTTCTAGCCTGTTTGGCAGTGTAATTTTTATCAATGCTTCTTGACTCAATTTCCTTTTGAAACTTCTTTACCCTATTCTTTGATAAGGTAATCATATCTCCCTTGATATTAAAGCCAAGAAACTTAAACCACTTGTCATAATAAAGAGGTTCAACCTTTTTTGGATTAAGTTTTACTCCATATTTAACAATAATTGAATTCATGTCTCCAATTACACCAGAAGTATTTTTATCAATTACACATACATCATCGCTATATCTATAATAGATTTTGTACTTCTTACTCATATAATCATCAAGCTCGTATAAGATTGCGTTTGCTAAGAAACTTGCTACTGCACATCCTTGCTTTAATGCTTGATATTTCTTGTGAAGTACGTTTTCATGGTCAAAATACAAATCTTGATGATAGTATCTTCTTAATAGATTGACAACAGGTTCTTGCCCTCTTTCAAAGCCAAGTCTATCTTCAATCTTATTAAAGATAGCATCAATTGCTTCAATATAGACAGTATCAAAGTATTTTGAAAAATCACTTTTATATCCAATCTGCTTTTCGTATCTATTGTGTATAGATGTAATTTTACTTAGTTTAACAATTTCTTTTGAAATTCGTTTGACCACATCCTGTGTTCCAATACCTTTCTGATATGAAACACAATTTGGATGAATCATATCTTTGAACATTTCACATAGACAGTCGTTTATGAGTGTCAAAACAATTCTATCTAAATCTCTATTTACATATACTTCTCTAAATTCACCCGGAGTGTCCTTTGGTATTTTACATACTGTAGGTGGATAGATTGTATACTTGTTATCATGAATCATGTTATAAAGACTTGCTCTAGTTTCAGGATAGCATAATTCTTTGATTAATTTTTTGTTTAAATCTTTTTCGTCAGCAATGTCAATCATGTTTTGCCAACGTTCTGTTTCAAACATCATGACTAACAATTTGCTTGGCTTTTGTACTTTATAGGTATTATTATCTAGTTCCAAGATAATATCCTTCACATTCATTCAAATCACTCCTCTTCAATATTTTCTTCTTTCCATTCGAGCCAATCATTATAGACACCTCTATCAATTTTTTCTAGCTCGTCCTCAGTCATGTAATTATTTTCAATCAAGTCGTTCACAACTTCTTCAAATTCAACACCATCAATATGATTATCTGTTGCATATCTAATGATATTCCAAATGATTGCTTTCAATGCATAATCTGGAACATCATCTTTATTTGTCTCAACAATTTTAAGTTTGTTGTATCTTAGTCCACAAGATAAATCAGCCAATAGGTCAATATCATGCAAGAGATTAGGGTCTCTAAAATCCAATTCTGAAATGTCCTTTTCTCCATTTCTTGCCAAAGTCATATCACATTCAAACGCTTCTATCATTTTGCTATATTTTTTTATTTCTTTCATATTGTTATTCTCCTTTTACTCTACACTGGTCTTGTTGTAAGACTTGCCAAATCAATAGTATCTGTAACTATTGCTCCATTATAGCAAGCATATATATCAAACCTATAAAATTTATCTTCTTGAAACAAATCAACTGTTCCGATTCGTTCACCTTCATCAGCATTGATAATAGAACACGTATGTATATCTCTTTCAAGTCTTCTAGAACATATCATGCATTCTTGAATATTTGAATCATAACAGAGTTCATCAAAATCACTGTCAAAATCAACAATGTATCTGTTATCTATTGTACAACAAACATTTAGACTGTACAACTTTTCAAATGCATCAAAGATTTCTTCCATTTTATAAAATTCGCAACGTTCTTTTAAATGTGCCAACTTTTGTAAATCTAATTGATTTCTTTTCATTCTTTTGTCCTCATTTCTATAATGTATTTTAATTTTATTCAGTATATACAAAAGAGTCAATATTTACATATAATTTTGTTAACTCTTTCTTAATAAATTGTAAGCTGTATGCTCCAATTCTCTGTATATTTCCAAAATGTCTTTAGCATCTTCTAGGAGTGCGTATAAATCGGTAGGCGTTCCGTGTTCGCCATGTAGGTTATACCATTCAACTGCATGGTCTTGATAATTAAAATAAAAGTGTAATGCAAATGCTTGATTATATAAAGCTTGTATAATGCTTTTATTAAAATAGTCTTCATAATCAAGTTCAAATGAAATATCCTCACCAAGAGGGCTTTCGTTACCAAATATAACATAGCCATCCTTCCAATATACGCCCCAGCCAATATCTTCCATTGACTGGGTAATTAATGTTTTAATCTGTTCTGTATTCATTGTTTTATTCTCCTTTATAATCCATAATTGCAAAATATTCTTCATCAGACATTCCAGTTATATTAAGAATCTCTTTTTCACTATATCCTTCTGCTTCCAATGCATAAATTGCATTACTCAAATATTTTTTTGCATTATTCGAATTAATACAACTTTGAATCAAAAACTCTTCTTGAATGATACGAGCAGTTTCTTCAAAATTTGATTTTGCTAAATCAACTGCCTTTCTTGTTACTTCTTGAATGAATTCTTTAGTCATTAAAGGATTGCCTTTAAGATTTTGAATATCCTCTTCTGTCATTCTTGAAAGATTATTTGCACCTTCTAGCAGCAACATATTTACAGCCATGTTGTTTACTACTTCATTTCTCAATTTTGCGTTCATTATTTTGCCCTCTTTTCTACTTTTAGTTACCTTTTAATTTTAACATTTCTTAAGTTTAATTAATACAGGTTTGCCAAGTTCTCTATAACTTTCTTGTTCTTTCAATGCCTTATAGATATACAATAATCCTTGCAAGTCATATCGGTCTGTTACATATTTTTCTCTTGTAAAGATAAATTGTGTGTCACTTACCATGATACCTACAGTGTAAACAACATTGCTTATTTTCTGTTCTTTACGAACAACACGTTTTGCAAGCTGAATTGCTTTAAGCCAGTTTTGACAGGATACATATTGTTTTAACATTGAATCTCTATCAACGTTTACAATAATGTTATGGTTATATACCTTTGTTCTTTCAGGCATATATTTATTTCCTGTGAAAGTAAAGTTATAGCGTTTATCTTTATTATTTCTCATTTTAGTTTTCTCCTTAATTATAATCATACGTACATTCTGACAATCTTTTACATAACTTGTTAAAATATTCTACTTTATTAGGAAAGTTTTTCTCTGTATACGCCATATCAAAAATAGTATCCATAATCCAATCATCTGCTATAATTTTCATTTTTAAACGAGAGTTTTCACTACAATATTTATGTTCAGTTTTAAAAGCATATAAGACATCTTCATACATTCTATCAATAAGTTCTGAACCATAATCATTTATACTTTCAATCTTTTTTCCTATTGCATCAATTCTAAATACAGTTGTGTTATCTATTTTTAAATAATGAACTTCAAAAAACTCAGGAATACCAATAATCGCAAATTCATAATATTTCTCAAATTCATTCATTTTTCTATTTTCCTTTCCCCATGATTTCATCAATCTCAATCATCTTTTCGTAAACATTTGTGTATTCATCTACAATTTCAAGACAGTCTTCAATTGATTGAATACCATAATGACCATAACTTAATGACTGCATTGTTTCGTTCCATGAAGTCCACACTGTATACTTACCTGTCACTGTATTTTTTGCAATGACAACATACAGATACCAATCATCTTTATGATTAGTTTTTCTGAAAATTTTAACTACTCTATAATTCATTTCATTTTTTTCAAAGTAATTGTTGATGTTTGCAATAACATTTTTATTATTGCTTTTTAAGTAATAAAGTTTTAGCATTTTAGTTTCCTCTTTTCTTTTACGTTTTATCTGTTAGCCCAATATCCATAAGTTGTTATCTTATCGGCATATCTTTTATAGTATGTTTTTAATCGTTTTATGTAGGCTTCTTTCAGTTCATACATGATATTTATAAACTGTTCATTTTCTTCATCTGAAAGCAGTTCATACATGTCATGGTCATTAAAGTCTACATAAAGGTGATACCAATGTACCTTTGGTGCATTGGCAAATTGATAGTCTTTTGAGATTGCTACTTTATGCATTAATCTGCCACTACAGCAACCAATCTTTTTGTAGTCTTCATTATCTTTAATCCATTTATCAAATGTATCAAAGATAGAATGGAACAGATTATAGTTTATGAATGACTCAAGCTTTGTGCTTGGCGCTTCATATCTATCATCATAGTACAAAGTGCTATGGATACTTGGCTTATCAATGATAATCAAGTATCCATTTTCAAGCATTATTACGTCCTGTTTGTTTTCCCAACCTTTCCAACTTGAAAAGTTGTCTAAGTCAGTTTTTAAAAGGTCGATTTTCTCGACCTTGTTTAGTAGTTTAGCCATTTACGTTTCCCCCTTCTTTTTCTTCTTCAACTTCTTTACCATGACATAATAGAGTCCTATCTGGGTCACCACAAGCATTGTAGTATTTACAGTTTTTACACATACCTACCATGTGCATTTCTCCTTTCTTAAAATTAAAATATCCATACAATTCAATTTCTTTTTCCATTTTAGTTTTCTCCTCTATTTATTTATATTTTTAATTACTTCATTCAACTCTTTTATAGTATCTTCAGCTGAACGGATATCATCTTCAAAACTATTTACTATAGTCCATTTAATTGAATCATCTAAAAAGATGTTAATATCTTCATCATCATCTTTACTTAAATTTGCGGATGCAATAACACAACGTATATCATTAATAAAATCATTGGAATCTATTTCTTCTGTTCTACGTTTTGAGATGTCAATTTTATACACTATTTCATCATCTTGAGTAAGATAATGAATTTCGTAATGTTTTCCGTTTATAGTTGTCGCAATAAATGCGATATCTCTAATCTTTTCCATTCTGGTTTCCTCTCCTTTATTTTATAGATATAGTAAGTCAACAAATTCTTCATTGATGTATTCCTTACCAAACAATAAATAGATTAGATTTATTGTTTGTCTACATTCCTTATATGTACTTTCAAATTGAATGAGTACATCTTTACCGTAACCACATGAGGTAAACTTTATGTCACAAACTAAAAGGAATGGTTTAAGTTTATCCCACTCCTTTTGGCTTAAAACGATGTTGTGTCTTATAATTCTATTCATTTTAAAAGTCTCCTTTTACCAGATGTCTTCATCTTCAACTTCTACATTTGGTGTGAATTCCTCTTGAAACGCTTTGTACAAATCACTTAACAACTTTGATAAAGATTTGCCCTTTCTAGTCAAACGGTTAATTTTGTGCTTATCAATTCTTAAAAAATCTGAAGTTAATAATTCATTTACTTCATTGGTATACAATTTGATTGAATCAAAAATGAAGTAGTTGTCATTTTGAAGGCAATCACGAAAGTGATAATCATTAAGATATGACTGTACATGTTTATCGATTGTATATAGGAAGCTATACTGGGCTAGTTTCCTATCTTCTTTTTTTACTACTTCTGCCATTTCATTTTTTAAAGCAACAACTTCAGAAAGTAAGTTTTTATCAAATGATTCATTTTTAAGGACTTTATCTAAACATATAATATGTTTAATATATAATTCATTGTGGTTGTATTTTAAATAGTCTAATACTACATTACTTGTACTAGACATCATAACATCATAAACTTTCATTTTACTTTTCCTCTTTTCTACTATAATTTTAATTTCAAAACTGTTTTTGATTATTAATCTTCATCACCAACTTCTGTATATGCTAGTAAAATGTAAGCAATGCAGAAGTCAACAATAAAACCAAATGCAATCGGAATAAGCCAAATAAGGCTATCTGAAAGACTTTCTACAAGCCCTGCTGTTAGAATTCCAATTACAAAAAAAGCAACCTCTAACAGTCTTGTAGGTTGCTTTCTGAGCTTTATTTTTTTGTTCATTGTGTTCATTTTAGTTTATCCCCTTTCTAAAAGAATAGTTTTTCACCTGTCTGGTGGTCTATGGTGTATCTATCTAATTTGTTAGATAGACCACTACCACATGTTTTGTGAGTGCAACATTTTTCGCAATCAAGGCTTGCTTTTCCAAGATTGCGACTGTAAACGTCAATATTATCAATCAACGTTTCTAAAATGGCTTGCTTTTGCCATTCTTTTCTTAATGCCAAGCGTGCTTGACGTTCTTCTTTTGAGACAGAAGAATTTTTATATACTTCTAATCTTTTTGCAATTTTTGTGCCGTCATTGAGAGTATAGATTTTTGTGATGGTTTTGACTTTAAGTTTATTCATTTTAGCGTTCTCCTTTCTTATCTACATACTTCTTGACTATAGTATGTGCCTGTTTCTCTATCAAAATGCCATAATGTCACTTTGACATCTAGTTTTTTGCAAGCATTCAAGCTTGCAATCAATGCCACTGTTAGACCAGTAACATAAAGATTTAAGTATCTTATGTCTAAGTCTAGCAATTTCTTTAGGGCATATCTTTCAAGCCCTTTTACATCTGTAGGGTCTTGAATTACATCAAAGATAGCCCCGTCTTTTGCTTCTTTGATGTCATGGCGTCCATTACATAGTGCCATGTATGCAGTATTTGTGTATTGCACATAGTTATCATATGGTGCAATATCGTTCCAGTTGTTGCACTGGTCTGCATAAATACAATTCCAACAATTTCCATAACATACTTCTCTTCTCATTTTTGTTTCCTCTTTTCTATTTATTTTTTTCTTTTAATACCTATTTGTTTATGGGCTTTACTTGTAATATTTATCTACACGCCCATTATAATCACTATAATAGAAATCTTTATCACTATAGATTTTTTGAGTAAGAGTGTGGTGTTCTACTCCCTTACTAAAACCAATTTTATAAGCACCATAAGTGCTTAAAGTGATGGTAATTACAAATAATACAATTAAGATTAATTTCTTTTTCATTTTATGTGTCTCCTTTTAGTTTATTCCTTTTCAGGTGTATAGAAAAACAGCCTTTAATGGCTGTTTTTTTCTTGTTTATTATTTCACTTATAATGTCTCATTTCAGATTTTAGCGTACCACCAAGTTTGTGGTCTAACGCTGAAATTCTTCTATCAATCATAGACACCATTCTTTTATGGCCTCTAACAGATGAAACAATATCTACAATATTGTTTATTTCCATAGCAATACTGTTTGTAGTTTCTTCATAGATATCTTTTCCAAGATTATCTAATTGACTTTCGTATGTTGCTTTTTGAAATTCCAACATACCTTTCAATCTTTTATTTTCTTCTTCTAGTTCCTTAATTCTTTCTTGCAATTCGTTCATAGTATGAACCCCCTTTATAATTTTTTTTCGTGCCTATACACTTTTCTAGAAATGATTAGAATTATAGACATTCTAATCATTCCCACAAAAACATATAAAAAGAGAGTATGTATATAACACACTCCCTTTTTGAGATTATGGACTTTTTGCGATACTTCACAAATAAATATTTATTTGTATGGAGTCATTACCCCCCATGTCAACCATTTACAAACACACTCTAAAATGAATTATACTGTCACGTATATAATGCATAAAGAGTATTTTTCACTATCAAGTGTCAATCAAGTAAATAGTCCTTTTATCGTTGCTATTTTCATACCATTCTTACCCCGCAATAGGTCGCAAGTTGATTACTTGATGGTATGGGCTTCTAACCTTATTTCAACAAATAACAACGCTATGACATAATTCAAGCGTACATCAAAATTCTTTTGCCCCCTTCACAAACTTTCAACCATATGGTAAAAAACCACGTCTATTTCATTTGTTATCTTTTCAAAACAATTCTTTATTAAATTAAAATTATAATTAAAATAAATTTTCGTACGGCTTGAATATGTATTTGTGGTGTATCACAAAAAACCCCCTAATAGGCTTTTTAAATCCCTAGGTTATTTTTTGGAACGCTTGACACCCCCATAATTTAAAATGGTTGTGTATATAGTGATAGTTTTTTCTACCACTTTAAAACCTACTAAACATATGGGAAAATTGAATCCATATAACATAGTTATTTAATAGGTTTTAAAGTGAAAGAAAAACCGACACGCTTGTATCGTGTCGGTTGGTTCTTGTTATTTGTTTGTTTCTTTCGTGCTTGTTTCTGTTTTCTTTGGTGTTGTTGTCTTCTTTGTAGTTGCTTTCTTCTTTGGTGTCTTTTTTGGTGTTGTTGTCTTTTTCTTTTTTGCTTTCTTTTCTTTTGGTTTTAATGCTAGTTTAATATCTTTTACGATGTCACCAGTGTCTACATTTTCAGGTGTTACAACAAAGAATTTGTTAACCTTTTTTGACACGGCTTTTTGCGCCTTTTCTAGTGTGAATTTATCACCTTGATAGTGTTTCATTTCAAACGTATCAATGATATCTTTTACAAACCCTAACATAGGTTTATCATATGTAACAAGGTTGTTGTAATCTTCTGGACTTACTTCTTTTACTTTTCCAATAACATTACATAAATTTAACTTACAACTATTTTCTACACTACAACCACATAAAGCGAAAGCCCTAATCATAAGCGCCATAAATAGAACGCTAAAACCTTTTTCACTAAACACACCTAACCCATTAGATGTGGTTTTTGTCATAATCAAGTACCCCATTTTATCAAAAGATGTTTCAGATAGTTCTATGTTAAACATATTACTAAACTCTTTTTTACAAGTTTCAAAACTATCTTTTACTATTGAAAGTCTAATAATTTCAATAGCCTTGAAAGTTTCTTTCATACTAGCTTGTAGTGTGTTCACTGCTACAACCTTACAACCCTTGATATAGTCATATGTTGCAATTTTACGGCACTTTTTAATATCGTTATTAAGTGCCTTTACTGCTACAAGATAAGTGTTAAATAGTGAAATGTTACGGCTTGCAGTCTCATTACAAAGATTAAACCCTAAACCCTTAACTTTATTATCAAGGAATAACTCCTTTAATTCCTTGTCGACTTGCAACATAGCAACATCAAAACCGTAAGCATTGCCGTTTAATTCCTTGTCAACACTTGCTATTGAACTGTTAACAACATTGAAAGAACTGCTAAAAACTGCTTTTTCTAATCTGTTTGTGCTTGTGTTTGTGTTTGTCATAATTTTACCCCTTTTTTGTGTGAATATTATCACACGACTTTTTTTGGTGTAAGTCTAACCATGATATTTTTGACAAAGTCGGTTAAACAAGAACCAGTATTTTATTTTATGCGACTACTACATAGCCCCTATACACGATATAGCATAGATTTTTAATTCTTAAATATAGCCGACTTTTCACCCCCTACTAACTAACTAAAAATAGCCGTGTTCAGTTGTGGTACTCCTTGTCAATGAGTACGGCTATATAGTACCTAAAGCCCCCCTATATGTCAAACTGCATAAAATAATAGTTTTATGTGATTTCAGTCAATTTTTGGGGTGTTGGGGGTACTAAAAACCCCATAAATACATGGTTTTTTCCATTTCCATTATGCTACCTTAACCACACCAAAACAATCAATTTCGACCCATTTTCAACAATACCCATCCTTCGGACACCCCCTCGTAACATTCCATCTTAAACGCTGAATTTCTCATATATAGCAGCACCCTTCTTTATACCAATTTTCTAAAAAGCAATCCTCTCCAGCTTACAAAATATTACCAACGCAAACATATAATCTTCGACATTAGTAACACCAAGCTAACCAACCTCATCCACTTACCCTCTATCTACTATTTTCAATACCACACCAACCCCCTTACACTCCCAAACACACCACTGAAAAATCAATATTTACCCCTTAAATACTACATATTTTCAATTATATTTACCCATAAAATCATTTACTCAACGCCTATATTATGATATAATTATATCGAGTTAAGGATAGGGATTTACCTTTTACCTACTTAAATAAATACATATAAGTTAAGACAAAACTGATAATTGTAATTAAATTTGATATCATAGCAATCCTTCCAAGATGATTATGTCACATCTAACGGGGGGGGTACTTAAAAACCGTTAACCACCCCTTACCTATATATCAAATAAACTTACCCTTTAACGGTTATATAATCTCAACCACTCCTTTCATGAGATATAACTTAAACAAAATATATGACACATTCCCTATCCTGACTCACTGATTATAAATATATCCGCAATACTAGATATACATTGAATTTAATTTAAGGAGACTAATTATAATGAACAAAGAAACAGGATACATCGCAATGGATGGAGAATTATTTGAAGAAAGATATCTGGATATCAGGCAGCTCAATTACAACAAGGATGGCAAACTTACAGCAATTGCATATCCACATGGCAAACCACGTAGAATCACTTTTTCAGATGATGTATTAATCAGCTATGGAGTTAGTCAAGAAGACGAAGTGATTATCAATGACTATGGAAAGTATACATTCCATCCTATCTCAACTTTCGATATTACATTTCATGTAAGACAGGGCAAAGATGGAACTATCTTTACAATAGATGAAGAACCAAAATCAGAAACAGAAACAGAAAAGGAGAAAAGCAAATAATGAAGGTTAAAGTTATTATCCCCTATTATGACACAGGAACTGATACTCAGTTCATCAAGGACGCAGTTATCAACGTAGAAGACAAAGCTAACAGTGATTTCTATCACATCTGGAAGGGAAATACTCTCTGCCTTATTGAAAAGAAGTGCTGTGAAAAGATTGAAAAGAATAAATAAAATTATAAAGGAGAATCAATCGAATGGACTTTAGAGACAGAGATTATTACATTGTAAGAAAGAACAAATATACATTTAACGATAAATACATTGAGCATATCAAGGATTTTTATCCAGTTAAAGTAAAGGCGAGATATTATTGTTTCGGAAGAGGTAACTCGAGCCACGAACAAGTGAAAGACAGCACAGACTACGAACAAAATGGTATATATCACCATCTTGTATCAATCAAAAAAGAATACTCAAAATATCTGAAAAATTATATGAATGAAGCAGAACTTCAGTATGTTCAAGTACTCGCTGAACCTGAAGAGGTTCTTCTTGATTTGAAAACAAAAAGCGTTATTGCTCTTAGATGGTATAACGTAACGCAGGAAGCAAATATCTCTAAATTATATACCAATTTCGATGATTATTGTTTAGATTATCTTAACGCCAGTAAAGCTGACCCTAGTATCAGCTACATGAGAATAACAAAAGCAAATATATCAATGAGCATAGATGGAAGCTTTGACTTTACATTATGTTTAGAAGGTGATAGAAAAGCTAAAGTTCTTCGTCACAAGACTGCTGCAATTAAGGAACGTACAGATTATTGTAATATTGCTGATAATTCATACTTTAAATATCTTGAATTATTACATATTGTAGGAGTTGCCCGTTCAAGTCATTTGATTGGGAGAATTGTAAGAGTTGGATTTAGCAAGGTTAAATACAAAGGAAGTGACCGTGTAGATGAAATTGTTGATGTAATTTACAACTTTAATAAAGACGATAAACTTCTTTACGTTGATAATTTCTTTAAAACAGGAGAAATATATAAAAACAAAACAATATGAATATGAATCATCGAATTCAAAGAAAGGAAAAAGATTTTTATGATTAGTGTAAAATATAATATTAAAGAACCAATCTTTAAGTTTTATGTACTTAACTACGACCACAATGCCAAAAAGGTTGATGCATTTAATATATTCAATAATTTAAAAGTTTACAGAAGAACAATGGAAGAATTAGCAAGATATTGTAGACAAGAAGATGAATACAAATACGTAAGAGTTGGACTTAACCATATGGATGTACTTTATGGATTTGAAGCTTTCGTTGAATGTCTAGATAAAATCATTCTATGTGAAGAATGGTCAAGAAGAGAGTATGAAATAAGCGTTGCAGATGCATTCGAAAATGACTTAAGTAAGTTTGAAAAGTGGGATTGCTACCAGCAAGCACATCCAAATATGGAACTTATTGCTCGTGAAGTGATAAGAAGCTATGAAGAATATATATTGGGAGAATTAAATGATAAATAGAAGAGACTATTATAAACATGATACTGAATATAAAATCAAAGTTGACATGGTAGAAGAAAGTAAGAATTTTTTTAAAAAAACTGTAAAAAAAATTGCATGAAAAGGATTACTATTTTTTAATTAATGAAATAGAAAATTTATAATTTATAAAATTAAATATTGCTTGCATTTTTTAATTTTAACTCGTGCGATTGATACAAAATTTATTTATTATATGGGATTTATGGCTAGAAATTCTCCGTAAAGCATTCAATTATATTCTTTGTTATACACTAAGTAAATATAAATATTATGATAATGTTATAGAGCCAAATTTTAAATTAAATGATGATTTTAACAGATTAGTTACTACTGAACAAAATACGAAAGAGGATAAATATGGACAAAAATATAAAAAACAAGAATTATAAACTAACAGAACAGGATAAAATTGAACTTGATACATACATGAAAGCTGGATATAAATATATTGTTCTTGTAGAAGATGATTTGTTTCTTCTAAGTAAAAACAAGCCTGAATGTGAAACCCTCCCCTATGGAGGCATGAAATGGTCAGGAGTAGAATACTGGCAGTATATCACAAGAATAGGAAATATGCTTGATATGATTGAAATCAATCAATGTATTCTCATTTCTGATTTAATGTCTGACACAGTTTCTGACTAAATATTATTATATCTTATACTCATAATACCTCTCAGAAGTCATTTAGAGACATTCTGGGAGGTATTTTAATAAAACAGGAACAACTTGTCATCTTATGAGAAAAGTCTCTTAGAATTGAAATATGGAAGATTTAGAGATATGTAACTTTTATAATTTTAACTATGAGGCTAATAAGCATGTATGATATATATTGCATGATATGGATATGACTTTTATTCTTGTTTATTTACCCTACTTTTTGTTCTTTTATCGAAGCGTTCGAAGACACCCCGCTTCGGGGTGTTCTAGGAGCGAGTCAAACTTTTATTATTGGAACGTAGCGAAGCGAAGTGAAATAATAAAAGTTTGATGAGCGACTTTATCTTTATGTTTATGTTTTATTATATATATATTATATATATATTAAAGTGTTCTAAATTTTATCCAAAACGGTAAATGTGTCTTAAATTTTATAAGTTAGTTTCCCCATTTAGGATAAAAGATTTAATTTTGTCTCGTTTTGCCCTGTGAAAATATTGTTGCATACTGCTTTTTCTTATGCTAAACTTAGATTACACTAGTTATAATTATATGCAAAAGGAGTGATTTAAAATGTGCGATAAAATTTTAATAAGAAAAGATATAATTGAGTCAGAAGAAATATCAAATGAGGCTTTGGCGGTCTATTGTGCAATGTGTAAGCATTATATAAAATATTCAAGAAGCTCTACAATTGGATTTATATCTGTTGACTATATTAGTTATCTACTTTACGGAGATTTTGGGTCAAAACAAACAAAAAAGGAGATTGTCAATGGTATTAAGTGTTTAATTTCGCACGGTCTTGTGAAACAGGTAGATGCACCTAAACGCTTTTCAGGATTGTATGAAATGTCTGAAATATTAATTATTGATAAAAACAAACGTTATATTTCAATATCTATTGACGAACTTGATGTGATAATGTCTCAGAAGTATATTAAATTCAGTCTTCTTAGATATTACCTAATTTTCATCGGAACATTTGCTACATCGCCTTCTGTCTTTGAAGAATATAAATTTAAAATAACTGTTATTCCAATTGAGGTGCTTGAGTATATAACTAACAACAGCAAGAATACAGTTATCAAATACAATTCAATATTGTCTGATTTAAAACTTATATACATTGGTAGAAAGTACACTGTAAGACAAAACGGAAGTGGCGTAGTTGGTCAAATTTCAAATGTGTATTCAAGATACGAAGATAGAAAACTATGTGATGAATATATTAATAATGTATCTATAACAAACAAGAAAAATATACCTAAGCTTCATACTGGCGCAAATCTCAGCAGAAAGTACTTGCAGATGTATAATCAGATGAAAAAAGGAAAAAAGTATGACCTTAAGACAGTTAAGACCATTTATTCATATGTTGAACAGTGGAATTACAGAAAAAGAGCAGAATATTTTGAATCTCACGGCAATGATGAAGGTCTAGAAAAAGAATTAAAGAGCCTTGATGTGTTTAAGGAATATAATCTATAGACTACATATAATTATTTTTTGCACTAGAACACTTGATTTTTAAGGAATATTCGTGTATAATGTTAGGTATAGGAAAGCCATCACATATGCTATGATTGATAAGTTCCCTCCATGGCTTTCCTCTGATTGATTTGCCTTAACTAATCATTATTATAGCATAAATTCAGAAGAAATGAGGTGCTTAGGTGAAAAGTGAATTTGGTATCAGAATCCAAAACTTTGGTGCTGGGTCTGTATATGAAAGAAATCTCGGAGTAAGAGAAAAACTCGATAGCAAGGATGCCATGCTGACGAACAGTTTATTTCTCGATTTCCTTCTTGAGAATGGGCTTAATGTAAGAAATGGCTGTACAAGAGATGTCATTTGTATTGAGTTTAAATATGGCTCTTCTGACTTTGAAACTCACAGAAAGAAGTTGGTTAAAGCTCTTGAGTCATGTACCGATAATAGCAAAAGAGAAAAGTTGGCTCATGTTCTTATTCAATCCGAACATAAGAAAGATAAATATGTAAAGAAATCGGCTGATGATATAAGAATAGAGTATTACACAAATGGGGTTGAAATCCCCTACCCTATATTCAAAAAAGGCAGGATTGTTGCTGAAGAAGTTATTAAATACCGATTTCTATATAGAACGCCCGGCAAGGCTAAGAATGGTTCTGCAATGTTTATTAGGGAAGAACTATGGGATTGTGCTAATGATTTCATAACAATGGGAATTAAACTTCCTGAGAAGAATGCCCCAATTGTAGAGATTGCAGCCTATTCGTCATTGGTTACAAGTTCAATTGTTGAAAGAATTGAGATTAATCCAAAGGATATTCTTATTCTCGAGGATGTTGATTCATTCTTTGAAACAAAAGTAATTTCGGTAGAAACTGATGAAAGTAAGAGATGTTTTGCCAAAGAGATTGACAAATATAAGCTCAAGAATGTTTTATTTGATGGTCAAGGGCTTATTGACAGTTCAATTTTTCCTGACTGGGGAGATGGATTTATTCTTCTAAGACACCATTTTACAAAGATGGCTTGCTTCAATACGAATATTCAGCTGTTTTTTAAGGATTATTTCGGAGAACAGTATGAAAATGCTAAAGTAAAAGATTTGTGGGGTAATGAACATTATGTTAAGGATATAAAGCTTATTACAACTACAAATGCATGTAAGTGGCTGAAATTCAATGTATCTTACGATTATTGGTGCAATAAGGTGTCTGAAAATGGCAATATGTTTGGAATAGTAAAGACAGCTCATGCTAGTAAGGTTATGAACAACATACAGAAGATGTCGTATCAGATGGTTAATTCTCTTGATATTGAAACAATGGATGGTGTCGTAAGTAAGACTGTTGATTATGTTGAAAGGATGAAAAATGACGATGATTTCTTCATGGATTATCTTAGAGACAATGTCAATTTTGCAAATGATTATGAAGCTCTTGTTTATCTCTGTGAAAATAATCCTGATTTTATAAGAAGTCAGTATTTTAGGGATAGAAAGAATAGAATAATCGAGAATTATATAAGGGTATTCCGCTCTGGTAAGGTTCTCCAACAAGCTGACAACCTTACAATTGTAGGAAGCCCTTATGCTATGCTTCTTCACTCTGTTGGAGAAGATGCGAATAAGGATGATACATTCTCTCACGAGGATGGGTGCATCCAGTGTTATACGGAGGCTTTTGATGAAGATGAATATCTTGCAGAGTTCAGGTCTCCATTTAATAGTAGGAATTCCTTAGGCTATATGCACAATATAAGGAACGAAAAATTAAGTAAGTATTTTAATTTAGGTAAGTTATGTATTGCTGTTAATTTGATTGGAACAGATTTTCAGGATTCTAACAATGGGTTAATAAACTGGCTCGGTTCTACAGAAATGTAGTTCAAAAACTAATCGGTGAAAATGGGAAAGCTAAGTATTTTTGATAAGTAATAAAAGAAAGAGAGGTGATATTATGCATAGTGAAATCATTGATGGAACAGAATATAGAGAAGTAACGATTCGTGGTCGTACAAAACTTGTGGATAAACGTGGAAATGCGATAAATCCGATAAGAAGGAAACAAAAGGCAACTACTCATAAAAATGCAGATGGTTATTTATGCTTTGGAGGAGGCGTTCCAGTACATTTATATGTTGCCCACGCTTGGCTTGATGGATATTTTGATGGTGCTGAAGTAAATCACAAGGATTTTAATAGACAAAATAACAATATTGAGAACCTTGAGTGGGTTACTCACGAAGATAATGTTAAGTACTCTGTTAAAGAAAATTCCGAAGTGTGGAATAAATCTAAACAAGGAATTCATAATGGACGAGCAATATTTACAGAAGAAGAAGCTCAGCTTGTTTTAGATTTGTATCACCAAAAATTTGATATAAATGATATTTGTGAATTATTTGCAAAACATGAGCAACAGCTAAATATCAAATATGGAAAAAATCTGAAAGATAATATTCGTAATATTTGTAAAGGTGCAACTTGGAAACATTTATCTTAAATATATGCCAATCCATTAGGAAGACTGTTAAAGACTAAATAGTAAACAGTAACCTCTAGAGACTAGATGATGAGAAAGTCAATCAATAATTCATCCACGAGTGCCGATTTCGCCTAACGTAAAGTCGAGGGAAAAGAGATAGTCCTACCTTTAATGAAAATTAAAGAAAGCTCAGGATAAAGAGCCTGAGATAGTAAAAAAAGGTTAGCAGACCAAGATTCTGATACAATCTATACTACCAATCAAAAAGATATTGTTGCACACGCAAAACATTGTGCAGAACACTACCATACTATCGTAAACAATATTCCAAAAGAATCGAATCATTATGACAACACAATGCTTGATAAGGCAATTGTAGACAATAAACTCGCAGCAGCCAACTTGGCAATTGGAGAATCAAGCAATCTGGCACAGTTGTGCCTAACATATACTTATAACTTTGATGATATCAAATATTATCATTACACATGTATCTTAAGCGTTTTGGCTTAATTTATGGGTCAGCTAGTTGGAAACTTCTAGTAAAAAATATCCAGAGAATTGCTGGAAAACTAAGTGTAAAACCATGTGCTTTACATACGTCAATCAGCAGCCAAGCCGAAGAAAGCTAGTAAAAGTATTCGGAAGGTTCAACGACTAATAGTTGAGATATAGCAGTCAATAAAACTAACATGAGAACTGGACATCTAAGTCTATTTAGATATGATGAAGATATAGTCTGAACTTATAGGAAACTATAAGAAATATAAGATAAACAACTTATATGGTAACAAAAATGCAGTGCGCTATAGATAATGCAAAGAGAACATTTGATATAGACCTTAACAAGGAAATCAAAAGAATTAAAGATGATATGGATATAAGTCATAGAGAAAAGGATGAATACACAAACAAAATGCACACTGTTGCAGATAATGGTTATCCATCATTCTTTTCTTCAATTAAGAAAAGAAACGAAATAAAAACAATGAATATATCAGGTGATAGTTTGAAGACTGTTGCTAAAAAATATTCAAGAATTACTAACTATAAATTGAAGTGCCCTATGAATTATCTTTCTGAAGTAAAATTCAACGGTGCTCCAAAGACAAACGATATTATTTCTATGGATTACTTTTTTGAAAATTTTCCAAAAGAAGAATCTAGAAGAAAATGTAAAAAAGTAGAAGAATTAATCGAAAAGTATTCATTGGATATATATTTACTAAATACAACTGATAAAGAAAATAATGTTTTAGAACGAGCAGATTTTGATGAACTTATAGAAGATATCAAAAAAATTTATGTATCTAGTAATTATGTTGGATTGTTTTCATGGCTGATTAATAGAGCGTTCTTCATAACACCAAATATGGCTGGTAGAAAAGGAAAGATTGATTCAAAACTGGATAAGAACAAATCGCTTCTTATATCAACTTTATACCATGTAAACAAAGAGAATTTATTAAAATGTTTTTCTAAGAATATCGAATTATAGAAATGATGATAGTTAAAGTGAACACACCTCTAGTTTGAATGTGTTTAATTTGGCTCAACTGTCACGTTTTAATAGGTACTCGAAAAACCGACTATGATAGAGAGTATGGAAAATTATATTCTATCATACATAAAACAGTTAACCCTGTCAAATATGACGGTTAATATATAAATTTATAAGATAAAAGGAGAAAAAAAGATGAACAAGGATTTATTAGTAAGAGAAGTAGCAGAAGCTACAGAAAACACACAGAAAGCAGTAAAGGAAGTTATTGATGCTACTTTTGAAATTATTGCAAAGGGATTACTTGAAACTGGAGAAGTAAAAGTTGCTGGTTTCGGTAAGTTCTATACTTCAATGAGAGCTGCAAGAACTGGAGTTAACCCTCAGAACCCAGAAGAAAAGATTGAAATTCCAGAAACAAGAGTTGTGAAATTCAAGCCTTCAACAACTTTAAAAGCAGTTATTAAGGAATGTTTTGAATACCCACAAACCACAGGTTAGTGAAAATTAAATTTCATAAGCACCGATTAAACGGCGTTCATGAAGCTGAACCGGACACATGAATTTCCCATCTGTTCTATAATTAGATTAGAAATTAGATGGAGGTATAATCATATGTCAAACAAAGTATTAAAG
>OFMA01000596.1_pt1 | contig 26936 bp, 33 predicted proteins | sample 1541011 | NCBI WGS metagenome assembly OFMA01 (sample SAMN04209225, study PRJEB22552) | human gut metagenome | biome: gut; material: feces | host: Homo sapiens | place: USA: Oklahoma
TACAAAGAGATCTATATTCATCCTTTCTTTTGTACTGCATTGATCTAAATACAAACAAAATCGATAAGAATAAGTGTATTCATGAATTTGAGAAACAGTATAAAAATCAAAATGAAACGATTGAATATATCCAAATAAATCAAATTAAAGTCATGAACAGTGGAATAAGAGTAAATTAAATAAATGTTAAATGGGAGATTGACTATGCTTCCATGTAGAGATACAGAAAACAATCGCTAATGTGCTAAATGTAGTGCTTGATTGTAGAGTTCACTGCTCCAACAGAAAGACAGGAATCCAAAGTTTGAAAATAATGTACGATTGCTGCATAATGTTGTCAGTTAAGAACCCTCACTGCTTGCGGTGAGGAGTAGTCAGATTCTCTCATAACATATGTTACTAAATTGGGCTTAGTAAGTGTGTTATAATTAGATGTATTGAGAAGGGGTTATTTATGAGTGAGTCAGTTTTAAATTTTCTTGAAGAAAAGAATCTTCCTGAAGTCACAAAAAAGAAACATACATATTTGATGATGGATGGACACGACCAAGAAGATATTTACGTATTAAAAGATGGTGTTGTGAAAGTGAGTATTGTTTTATGTGATGGGCGTGAATTCAATATCACTTATTTAAAAGGTCTGGATATGATTTCTTTGTTGAAAGATGAAATCAATAAAATGACTACGGCATCATTTCATGCTCGTATCGAAAGTGATACGGCAACTTTCTATCGAATCAACAGAAAACTGTTTGAACAATATGTGAAAGAAAATGAATAATTACAGGTATATATAGATTCGTATTATCGTAAAAAGATGGCCGAAGCTATTTATCGCCAGCAACTCATGACAATGAATGGGAAAAATGGAGCTGTGTGTGCATTTATCTATCATTTGATTCCATTATTTGGTAGACAAGTTAAAAAAGGTGTATTTATTGATCTGCAAATCACGAACGATGATATTGCCAATTTCTGTGGGGTATCTACAAGAAACAGTGTCAATCGTATCTTGCGTGGGTTAAGAGAAGAAAACGTTATTACGATGTTATATCATAAAATCTTAATTTTAGATGTAGATTATTTAAAGCGCTATGTACAGTAAAAGGAGCTAATTTAGCTCCTTTTGTTGTTTAATAATGTCATGTACATCAACAATTGTTTTCTTGATTTTACACCAAGCTTACTATAAATATTACGATTGTGATACTTTAATGTATTGTCTGTAATATTTAATGTTTCTAGAATATCCTTACTTGAACATCCCTTCACATAGAGATTTAAGATCTCTTTTTCTTTGCGTGTCAGTGTCGCAAGACATTCAAGGAAACGTTTATATTCTTCTTCATCTACATCGGCTTCACGTTTTTTTGCCAGACGCTCAACTTCCACCCTTGCCTTATCATATTCTCTTTGAATGAGTTCATGTTCATTTTCAATTTGTTCAAGCTTCTTGCGATTTTCCTGCATTTCTAGCTCAAGCGTCAACATTTTATTCTCAACTTCATAGTCTTTTGAAGATAAGAAATCCAAAAGATCATCAATTTCTTGTACATCATAGCGCATACTGTTTTTATTGTCTTTACGCAGCTGTTCTAATCCTTTTAGAATTGGGGACAGGTATCTTTGACTGAAGAAGGAACATCCTAAAAATACAAATAATAATAGGACAATGGTAAAGAAGAATAATTCAATATTACTTTTTACGATGGCTCGATTGTAGTCAGAATCCAAAATCATAACATATGTTGAATAGGTTTGATTCTTAGAAATTTTGACAGTATTCTTAACCCCAATATAATTACGATTTTTACTTATGATTCTCAATAAGTTGTTGCCAATAGGCTTAATGGAAAGATCTCCATTTGGCATATAATAGAATCCGTTTTGGCTTCCCGTACTAAACCCTTCATTTGTGATGATTGAATCGGAGTCTGGCACTAAAAGACACGTTAAATGGTTGAGAGTTGAGGGCTGGGGATGTGCAAATTTAAACCAGCTTTGTGAAATTTCAAAACCACAAAGACCATAGAAGGTACCATCCTTTCCAACTAAAGGAACACATAATAGGGCGATTCTTTCACCTGTGCATGGCAATTGAATAATATTTGATAGGGAATAATCAAAGTTCCCTTTTTTTAATTCTTCATAATCGGGTACAAGTGTAATATCAAATTCCTGTCTCCATTTACGATGTGGCATGATGCCATGTTTTTTGCCGATATTGGCAATTCCACGATATAAAATCAAGTCTTCCTTTGAATAGGACATTGTCGTTTTTTGAAGATACACACCACTTCGTTGTGTCTGCGCATTATCCAAAGTGGAATTGATTGTCGTATCTAGTTGTACATAAGCTCCTGAACAATTAGATCGTTCAAGATATTGTCCTAAAGGCTGAATCATATCGTTTTCTAAAGAATAGATGGCATTGGGATTGTCCTGCAGCTGTTGAAAGGTTAATCCTTGATTCGCTAGGGTTGTTTCTAATATAGCTTCCATATTATCAGCCAGTGTGATATTCATAGAGGCCAAGTCATCCCAATAATTTTCCATATTCTTTGTGAAGTATTCACTTTGAATGGATAGTTTTTTATGAAAATCTTGTTCGGTCGTTCCAAGTCTTCCAAATAGGAAGAGTCCCATTAATAAAGTAATACTGATGGTAGTCACTAGAAAGAACATATATACGAAAAGCTTTCGTTTCATGGATCTTTCTTTTGATTTAAAACTTAATTGCATAGGCTAACCTCAAGAAAGACTTTTTAAAATATTCATTGCTTCATCTACAATTTCATCAATATTTTCACCGGCATTAGCTCGTGCTTGCCATTCTTGTTGGTGGCTTCTTACTTGATCATAAAATGCATAGGCCTTTCTAGAAATCGCATTTGGAACCTCTCTAGAAATAACGGTATAGTCGGATTTCATTTCGGTGAGTGTATTGTATAAAGATTGTGTTTCTTCATCTTTAAACTTTTCATTTTTTAAGTTTTTAAATGCTTTTTTTGTGACTGGCATGTAACCTGCTTGGGTCACAAAGTCCATGTTTCGTTTTGGTTCCACAAGCCAATGTGCAAAGACACTAGCGGCTTCTTGTTTTTGTTCTGTAGTCTTATAGGCACATAATCCAACACCAGCTTGTGTCATGAGGGCATGGTCTTTATCGGCCTTTGGATAAGGCAGGGCAATCGCGTTTAATGGTTCCGTTGTATTATCTGGATATGTAACGATGTCATTTAAATAGAGGTAGGCTGCACTACTGGATACACCAATGAGTGTTTCTCCGGTTGTAAGTTCTGTGCTTGAATAAAAGTCAGAAGCAGAAATATGGCCTTTGATCAATGGTTCTAGAAAGGTTCTAAAGGCTTCTTTAAAAGCAGGATCCTCCGTATTGTACCAGCCATTCTCTGTAAACATATTCTTTGTTCCTAATGCGATCGCATAAGATTCAATGGAATTTAATAGATAATCAAAGCATAATAACGGCTTTCCATTTGACCATTCATAATATTTTTCGGCTACATCAAACGTTTGATTCCAAGTGTCAAAATCATTTAATGAAACAGCGGTATCGTTAGAAAACTTTTCAAATTGTGTACCATTCATAAATAAAACGATTGTTGATTTTGATAATGGAAGATCCACAAGCTTATCCTCTAGCATTCCAGCATCTAAAAACTCATCAACAAAATTTGAAATTTCCTTCTCTGTAAATACATCATTCCATACAACACTCTTATCTAAGCCTACCTGTTTGGCATTATGAATATGTCCTGTATAAAGATCTGGCATTGGATCTGCACCTGGTTCTTTAGATAAACTTTCTTCAAGCTCAGAACCAATTTTACTCGCATTGGTTATTTTTGTGACATTAATTATAATGCCCTTGTCCTTGCCTTCTGTTTCATTGAATTCAGCAATCAATTGATTCATTGGAGAATTGGCTTGTTCTCCATAAACATGCCACATTGTCAGGGTCACGGGGTTATCTTTATCGAGTAAAGATTTTGATGAACACCCATATAGATTGCATAGGCCTAGACCAAATACTAATAAATATTTTATAACTTTTTTCATGATTTTCCCCTTTATTTACCGCAGTTCCCACCCTTTTTAAGTTTTGGGGTGGGGTAAATTTTATAATACTTTCTATAATGAAAATGTAAGTTGATTACATAAGTTTTGAAAGTGCTTTCTAAATACAATATAGCACAAGTAAACAAGTCAATCAAATGAAGAAAGGAGGGAAATGAAATGGGGTTGTTTTCTAAAAAGGAATGTGATGTGTGTAAAAAGAAGATGGCATTGATGGAAGGTTATAAATGTGCGGATGGTACGATCTGTAATGACTGTAAGAAAAAAATGTCACCATTATTTACAGACTACAAAAACACAACAATAACACAGATCAAAGGGCAGCTAACATATCGTGAAGAAAACGCACAAAGAGTCAAAGCGTTTGTGGCAGCTGAAACGTTTGGTGAGTATCCAAAGGTAATGGTTGATCGAAAGCACAACTGGTTTGTCGTGACAAAGGCAACAAAGCTTAGTGATGAAAATCCAGATGTGTTTGACTTAAGTGACATTCAAAATGTTTTGGTAGAAATTGAAGAGAATAAGCGAGAACTTCATTTCACAAATAAGAAAGGGAAGACATGTTCCTATAAACCAGCAAGATACGAATTTACGTACCAATTCAAGGTAAATATTCAAACGAATCATCCATTCATCAAAATGATTTCTTTGAAGATTACCAAAGAGGATGTCAAGATCATTTCAGAAATGCAGGATAAAGAAGTAATGGTACAGTCAAACGAAAAGTATCAGGAATCTTTACAGGTGGCAAACGCATTAAAGGATGCGCTTGAATCATAATAATGCACAGAAAAGGAGGAATCATATATGGCAAATACATGTGCAATTTGTGGTGCAACAATTAATGTTTTACAATCACAGAAATTAATGGATGGAAATTATATTTGTACAAAGGGTTGTCGTGCAAAGGGATTAAAATATTACGACTATGTTCATTCTGATTTAGATAATGTCAAGGACCATATTCATCAAACTGAGGTGGGTACAAAGATTTGGCAAGATTTAATGGAACCTTTGAAAAAAACACGTGATAAAAATCAAAAGATGCAGTCTTTCCACCCTATTTATATTGCACCAAGTCTAGGTTTGATTGCGGTTATTGAAGCTCGTGGAGGTTTGTTTAATACAAAAATATATGCGTGTGTATATCGTCTAGAAAATCTTCAGATTTATAAAACCGAAAATATGCCAGCTAGAACGAGTGGTTCGGATAAAGATAAAAAGTGTGTTCACTTAGGCTTTGTACATACAAAAGGTTTAAATGATGTCTATATTCCATTTGATGATGAAACAAGATGCCATCAATGTGTAGATTATCTAAATAAATTGTTTGGCTTAGATGATTCATTTAGAAGTGGCATTAAAAAGTCTGTAACTCAATTTAAGGCAACAAAGAGTATGTGGGATTTAGCGAAAGCCAAAAAGAATGGAGAAAATTTAGAAGAAAAAGCGAAAGCGACAGTGGATGCGTTTGGGGCAACGATCATTGGAGATCGTACGCAATTTAAAGATGCAGCCGATCAAGCTCTAGCTGGATATGACTTGGATTAAGCTTTGTTCGATAGTGTTTCTTAGTTTGAGTCTAATGTTTACAGGTTGTAAATCACAACCTAATGAAGAGGTATATATTTCAGATTTCTACAATATTCATGAAGAATATAAGGATGCATGGGGAAATGTTGGTAAGTATGACATTTCCTTACCTTATATTCATTGTGATTCAAAGAGCGCAAAGAAATTGAATCAGACAATCAAAAATGAATACAAGGATTTGGTAGATTCTTTAGATGAGGCAAAAGAAGAAGGGTATACGTTGCCGGACACAAAGGTTAGTTATGATGTGTATACACATTCAAATCTATTGAGTTTAGTTATTAAGGAAGAAGTAGAGACGGAATATCCTAGGTATAAGGTGTATCATTTTGATTCTAAAACGAAGAAGCGTGTTTCGAATAAAAAGTTGTATAAGAAATATAAAATCAGTCAAAAAGATATGAATGTATGGGCTGCACAGGCTTTTGATCAGGAATATGCCAATGAATATTATGACAATGTAAAGGAATTAAGAGCTCAAACAATTGGTTTGTTGCCTTCAAATCTGGATGTGTTTTACCACAAAGGAAAATTGAATGTATTGATTCCTATCGCCACAAATTTTGGTTCTGGAACAAAGATGGTTTTGTATAGGCCAAGTCGCAAGAAGTCTTATAAGATAGAAGATTCTTCCACATTTGACCAGATGACTATGACATTAAAGAATAATAAGCTATCGCTTTACTATAGTGGAACGGATAAAACGTATAAGGTGCATGGTTGTTTTAATGAGTATAAACAAGTTCATGTGTATGAAATAGGTCCTGGTGTCACTTATGGTTTTGCGCTAACGACAAATGGTTTGGTGGAAGCGATTGCGATTGAGGATGGTTTGCCGATTGAGCGTGTTTGTAGTCAAGGACCATTATATGGGTTAGATAAAGTAAAAAGCCTTCGTAGTGGGCAGGCACTGACAGAAAATGATCAGTTGATTGATTTATTTGATGCATTGAGAAATCAGCCGTTTAAAAGTCTTGAGGGTACGTATACAAATGAGAGTGTAACACTTCAAATCGATGAGAATGGTTTGTATGCAATGCAGGATCAAGAGAATTCGCATTCTGGCCTATTGTTTAGTGTAGGTATGGAAGAAGATGGATTTGTGTATGGATATGATGACTATAATCAACAAGTCTTATCGTATTGTAAAGTAATGCCGTTATATGAAAAATTAGAGATCAAAAATTTGTTTGATCATGACAAATTAGAATTGGAGTATCAATATGAATAATAAAAAATTGTTTGCGAGTGCACTAGCACTAAGTATGTTTTTTGGATTAACAGCTTGTTCAAGTGAAAAGCCGGAAGATACAAAGGTTGTAGAAAAGAAGGAAGAGAAAAAAGAAGAGAAGAAGGAAGAAAAGAAAGAAGAAAAGAAAGAAGAAAAGAAAGAAGAAAGTACGGATGCTGTATTAGTAAGAGAAATTTCGAGTAAGACATATACAGTCACAATTCCTGAGCTTACTTCATTCTATACACCAAGTAGAGATGGTTTAGAAGTTAAAACAGAAGTAAATGAACAACAAATCTCATATACGCTTGAAGATGAATTTGGTGATTTTAAAATGGCTATTTATGTAAACCCAATCAGTGCTGAGAGTGCAGAAGCCTATGCGAATCGTATTAATGAAGGATTCAAGGATGATGAATCGAAACAATATAAGCCTAGCACGGTGGGTGATTTCAATGGTTTTAGAAAAGTGACTACAAGTGAAAATCCTAGCTTCAAATGTAAAGATAACTTGTTGTTGGATTTTGAAAGTGTGGATGGTTCTGCTGTAGTGATGTCTGTAACTGTAGAACAATTCTATGATACAGATACAACGGATATGGAAGTAGCGATGAAAGCTATTTTGGACAATATGAAAGTTGAGGTTAAGTAGTTATGAACGCAAACTTTGTGAAGAGTTTATTAGTAATCGGAATGGGCTTGAGTTTAGCTGCTTGTTCATCGAATGATCCAGAGCCTAAAAAGGAAGATACAAAGGTTGTCGAAGCTAAAAAGGAAGAAAAGAAAGAGGAAAAGAAGGAAGAGAAAACAACGGATTTTGTGGTGAGCAAAAACTACAACAAGAAGTATGAGATCATCATCACAATGCCTCAAGATTTCACAACGATTTATACGCCAGCAGATGGTGTAGAGGTGACAGGAGAGATTGTCAATGATTCCTTTATTCGCTATAGCTTTGAAAATAAAGAAGCCGATACGAAAAAGATTGCGGCAGTTGAAGCAAATGCAGATGCGACAGCGGATGAAGTGGCTGAAACCTTCAATAAAGGTGAGGAAGATGAGAGTAAGCTTTATAAGCCTTATCAGGTTGGAAACTATACAGGTGTAAATAAGATTTCGGATTATTCTTATGATGATTATGTAACGTACAATATGTATTTCAATTTGGATCGAGATGGTTTTAAAGGAACAATTAAGGTTGTTGTTGAAAAGCTAAAAGCGGAAGCGGATGATTCGGATACAGAAGCAATTATCACAGCAATTTTGGATCATGTAAAAGTTGAAAAGAAGAAATGTGAGTAAGCCTATGAATCATAAGCTAGCTAAGATCTTGATTGCGCTAGGTATAGGCTTAAGCCTAGTTTCTTGTGCAAAAAAGCCAGAAGAACCAAGGTCTTCACAAGTGAAAAAAGAAGAGAAGGTAAAGATTGGCGAAATGACTGGAGTCGCACAAATGAATGGCTATTTCATTAAGATGACAATGCCAGATTTATTGTCGGTTTATACACCAAAACAAGAGGGCTTAGATATATCGGGTAAGCTAGAGGGTGATCGCATCCTTAAATATGATTTACATTCGGATGATCGTACGTATATCACGCGAATTTCAATTGATTGTGATTATCGTAAGGCGGCCAAGGAAACGGCGGATGTCTTGAATGCAGGTTTTGAAGATGAAGCAGATCAATATAAGGCATTTACAATTGGTAAGTATTCGGGTTATAAGAAAACAACGGTATATGATTCGTCTGATAAAACCTATTCTAAGATGTTGATCGATTATCCGGTTGGTGAAGATAATGTTGTCTTACAAATTTATGTAGAACAAGAAAAAGCCAATGATTTGGATGAGGTAACACTTGCTGTATTGGATAATATCGTTGTTGAAATTTGTATGGAAGAGTAGGTGATAAGAGTGAAAAGGAATAAGTTATTAACTGGCTTCTTAGTTTTGGGTATGGGACTAAGTTTAGTGGCTTGTTCATCAAATGAGCCAGAGACTAAGGTAGCTGAAGAAAAGAAAATAGAAGAGACTAAGGCAATCGAAGAAAAAGAAGAAAAGGCAAAAGAAGAGAAGAAGGAAGAAGAAAAGGCTAAGGCAGCTGAGGAAGAAAAAGAAAAGGATAGTACGATTATTAGTTATGCGAATAAAAAGGTAAGAGTTACTTTACCTAAAGATTTGACTTCTTTCCATACGCCTGCTAGAGAAATTTCTAGATATAGCTATATGGAAGAATCGAATGTTCTTGGTTATTCATTGTATGCGAAAGATCGTACGTTTACCATTCATTTCTCAATTGGAACGGATGGCTGGGATTCAGCAGAGGCTGCCAGTATTTCTCACAACAAGGTTTGTAAGGATGAATCAAAAATGTATGAGCCATGCACTGTAGGTGAATATTCTGGATATAAGTATGTGGTGTCAAGTGATAAATCGATTGAATATCATTATGTGCTTGATTATCTAGTGGATGGTCAAGATGTCGTACTAACCATTCGTGAAGAATTACGTGATGATGACGATACTTCCTTGTTAGAGCCATTGTTGCTGGATGTGGTACATAATTTAAAGATTGAATTAATAGGAGAATAATATGAATGGGAATAAGTTATTAACCGGCTTCTTAGTTTTGGGTATGGGACTGAGTTTAGTGGCTTGTTCAAGTGATAAGCCTGAGTCTAAAAAAGAAGAGACTAAGGTAGCAGAAAAGAAAAAAGAAGAAAAACGAATGGATACGCAGGATCGAACGGCTAAATTGAGTGTTCCCGAAGATCTATCTCCTTATTTTACTTCATCTAGAGAGGGTGTAGGTAAAATGGAGAGTATGTTAAAGGATAATGGTTCGATTGTCTATAAGTGTTTAAATGAAGAGAATAAGTATGAGTTGAATGCTGAAATTAAATTGTTGTCGTCTAGCTCAGCTGAAAAGAGTGCGGATCTACAGAATTCAATGTATGGTGAAAATGACGAGGATAAAAAGTATAAGTCTTGTAAATTTGAGGGCTTTGATGCGTATAGTCACACCATCAATCTGGGTACGGTTGAAAATACTAGACTTCATTATTATGTAGATTATCCAGTCGAGGATATCAATAAGGTCGTTTCTATTGAGATCAACCAGAAGAATGATAAAGAAAAGGATACTTCTGATTTAGAACCTTTTGCGAAGGCTATCATTAAGAATATGAAGCTAGAAAAAGTGAAGGAAGAAAAGAAAAAGGAAGTAAAACAGGATGTTAAAGAAGAAAAGGTGGATGAAAACAGCAAGGAAATTGTTGGTGAATCGTCTCGTGCAAAATTAACTTTACCAAGGGATTTGACTTCGTTCTATACGCCAAGTGAAAAGTATGACACGATCAAGGGTAATCAAGATAAGGGAAACATTGGTTATACATTAAGTCGAAAAGATCCAGATCGTTCAATCTACGTTAACATATGTACGGATTCAAGTGATACGCTTGAAGAGGCTATCGTTTTCCATAATGAGCATTTAAGTAAAGGAGAAGAGCCATTCACAGAGTATACATTGGGTGAATATTCGGGTTATCGTGCTACAAGGTATACGAATTATTGGAATAGTGCCAATGATACAACGTATACGTATAAGTTAAGTTATCCAGTAGGCGATAAAAATGTGACCTTGTCATGTTCTGTAACACTTCGTGATAATTCGGATGATACGACAGGATTAGAAGATATATTATTGGCGGCTTTGCAGCAATTGAAGGTAGAAATTAAATAATAATAGGAGAACATAATATGAAAAATAATAAGTTATTAACAAGTCTGTTTGTGCTTGGTATGGGCTTAAGTCTAGTTGCGTGTGGTGCAAGTGATGGTGGTACGACTACAAAGACGGATGGGACAAAAACGGTAGAGAAGAAAGAGGAGCAGAAGTTTGCGGATCGAAAAGAGTATGAAACGGAGGGCCTAGCTTGTAATTTTAAATTGCCAAACTTGGATTCTTTCTATTTGGTGAAGGGTTTAGAAAAGCCTGTTTACAATACGGAATTATCGCTTGGAAATACAAAATATGAAGTTTATGATGATTATCTTCCGGTTCTTTTAGTATATGTAGGAGATGATGCATTCGCAGAATGGAGTGATGGATATACTATTGAGGAACTTGCGACAAAAGATTTGAATGGGGAAGCTGAATATACAGAGACAAAAGTCGGTGGTTATAGAGCTTTAGTTGCAGATTTATCGGATGAGGATAGTTTAAAGAAACAATACTATATTGAACATCCAGATCTTCCAAATGGAATCGTTTGTATTGAAGTCTGTGAATATGATGATAATGATATTTCCGATGAACTTGCAGAAGCAATCATTAAAGAGTTCAAAGTTGTTGAACTTTTAGATGTTGAATAATTGTACTTTATGTCGAATCCAAATGATGGATATGCCAAAAGAAAAGAGATGAGTGTACAAGGATTGGCTTGTACATTCACTCTTTCGAATATTGATGCTTATTTTCTTGTAGAGGATGAGCGAGTTTCGTATAAAAGTAAAGTAGTTGCGTCTGGTATGATGTATCGCATTTTTGGTCAGAATACGGATATTTTAGTGTTTGTGGATACTATTCCTTATATTCGAAACAATGCGATGTCTTATGATGAAGTGGTTCGTGTAGAGTTTGAAAGTCTAAAGTATGATGTTTTAGACATACTTTCTTATAAGGTGAGTGTGGCTGAGGAATTAGAAGAGCTAAATATAATAAAAAGAACATATTTGGTGGATATGCCAAGTATGAATAGTGGTGTACTAAGAATCGAGATTTCGAGTAATGTGGATGTCTTTGATGGTTTGGTACAAAAAATAATAAATGAATTAAGAATCCAATCAATGGATACATGGGAAGAGGTGTAGTATATGGGATTAATTAAAGCAGGTGCTGGAGCTGTTGGTTCTGTTTTTGGCGATCAATGGAAGGAGTACTTTTATTGTGATGCATTAGAGCAGGATGTGTTGGTTCGTAAGGGTTCTAAAAGGACGGGTAAAAAGTCGAGTAATAAAGGAAGTGACAATATCATTTCAAATGGTAGTGTGATTGCGGTTGCGGATGGTCAATGTATGTTGATTGTTGATCAGGGTCGTGTTGTTGAGCTTTGTGCAACGCCAGGAGAATTTGTGTATGATTCTTCAAGTGAACCTTCCATCTTTGCGGGAAGTTTAGGTCAGAGTATTAAGGATTCTTTCTCAACAATGGCTAAGCGTTTCACTTTTGGTGGAGATACGGCTAAGGATCAAAGAGTGTATTATGTGAACACAAAAGAAATGGGCGAGGTTCTTTATGGAACGGCGACTCCAATTCCATTTAGAGTGGTTGTGAATGAAGAATTGGGCTTCAAATTGTCTGTGAAATTGCGTTGTAACGGTAACTTTACATATCGTGTGGCCGATCCAATCTTATTCTATACAAATGTTTGTGGAAATGTGGCAGAGGATTTTGAGTCTGAAACCATTGAGGGCAAACTTAAGGGTGAATTGATGACGGCTTTACAGCCTGCCTTGGCAAAATTAAGTGCGGATCGTGTGATGTATTATGAGATTCCAGCTCACACAATGGATGTTGCGGCAGCTTTAAATGATGAGTTGAGTGATATTTGGCGTGCTAAGCGTGGCTTGGAAGTTGTATCTTTCAATATTAACTCTTTGAGTATTCCTGAGGATCAAGAAAAGAAGATCACAGAGTGGGAAGAAAATGCGATGACGATGAATCAAACGGTTGCGGCAAGTCGTTTGGTTGGTGCCCAGGCTACAGCTATGAAGGATGCTGCAAATAATGCGTCTGGTGCAATGACTGGATTTATGGGTATGGGTATGGCCATGAATCAGGGTGGTATTAGTGCGCAAAACTTATATGCGGCGGGTGTTGCTGCTCAACCAGCTCCTGATCCAACTCCAACACCGACTCCTGCACCTACGCCTGAGGCAAAGGCAGATGGCTGGACTTGTCCAACTTGTGGACATCTAGCAAGTGGTAAATTCTGTCCGGAGTGTGGAACGCCTAAGCCTAGTGTTGAGGGTTGGGCTTGTCCGACTTGTGGTACTGTAAATAAGGGTAAATTCTGTACAGAGTGTGGTGCAAAAAAACCGGCACATGAACCGTTGTATCGTTGTGATAAGTGTGGTTGGCAACCTGAGGATCCGCATCATCCACCTAAATTCTGTCCGGAGTGTGGTGACCCATTTGATGATAATGACATAGAAAAGTAGAGGGTTTTAATTATGAGTGCTTTACAAGAGTTTAAATGTCCTTGTTGTAATGGTTCCATTTCGTTTGATACAAAACTTCAGAAGATGAAGTGTCCTTATTGTGATACAGAATTTTCTCTGGAAACACTTCAGCAATATGATTCTGTAAAGATTGAGGAAGAAGATCAATTTGAGTGGGATGTGAAGCCAGGTCAAGAGTGGGCAGAAAATGAAACTGATGGATTATTGACATATGTTTGTAATTCGTGTGGTGGTGAAATTGTGGCGGATGAAAATATGGCGGCTGCATCTTGTCCGTTTTGTGGAAGTCCGATTGTCGTAAAGGAAAAATTGGGTGGTGTTTTAAAGCCGGATTTAGTGATTCCGTTTAAATTGGATAAAAAGGCGGCTAAGGAAGGTTTGAAACAGCACTATAAGGGTAAGACTTTATTGCCTAAAGAATTCAAATCAGAAAATCATATTGAAGAAATTAAAGGTGTATATGTTCCTTTCTGGTTGTTTGATGCGGATGCCGATGGTGAGGTTCGTTATAATGCGACAAAGGTTAATATGTGGTCGGATTCAGAATATGATTATACGGAAACCAAATACTATCGTTTATATCGTAAAGGACATGTAAGATTTGAAAACATTCCTGTGGATGGTTCGAGCAAGATGCCAGATGATATGATGGAGTCTATTGAGCCTTATGACTTAAAAGATGCGGTAGACTTCCAGACGGCTTATCTAGCAGGTTTTTTAGCCGATAAATATGATGTGGATGCCGATTCAAGTATTGAGCGTGCCAATACACGTGTAAAGAAGTCTACGGAAGATGCGTTTATGACTAATTGCGGTAAGTATGACACGGTTACTTGTGAGGATAGTGCAGTTCAGATTCAGAATGGTACGGCAAAATATGCGTTGTATCCAGTGTGGATCTTAAATACGAAGTGGAAGGGTGAAAACTACAGTTTTGCGATGAATGGTCAAACGGGTAAATTTGTAGGGAATCTTCCAGAAAATAAGAGCCTAGTTTACTTGTACTATGTAGTGGTTACGCTTCTTGGAAGTGTTTTAGCTTATATCGTAATATTGATTATGAGTTGGGGAAAGTAGGAGGTTGTATATGAAAAAACTTAGTATTTTATGTTCATCTCTTCTACTTGCACTTATGATGTACTTCCACTGGTTGATCTAAGATCTAAGATATGTAGAGGATAATGCAGGCTTATTAACTGCAAGTGAACAGCAGGAATTAAATGATACTTTAACTGAAATCAGTGAAAGACAAGGTGTCGATGTTGGTGTTATCACTGCGAATGATATGGGTGATAAATCGATAGAAGACTACGCAAAGGCAAAGTATGAAGAGTGTGGTTATGGTGATGATGGTGTCTTGTTAGTAGTCAACATGGAAGTTCGCGAGTGGTGGATGTCTACTTATGGAAAAGGTACTACAGCTATTTCGTCAGAAGACATTAGTACGATTGGTAGTGAGTTTGCGCCTTATTTAAGTAGTAAAGAATATGCGGATGCATTTGAAACATACGCAAGACTTTGCGATGACTATATTACTAGAGCACCTAATCTTTCTGAAGAGTATGCGCAAGCTTTAAGTGGTCTTACTTCATTACAAGATGGACTAAGATTTGTGAATGATGATGCGCGTTTATTAACTGAGGATGAAAGAAAAGAGTTAAATGATACTTTAACCCAAATTGGTAAGCGTCAAGGTTTAGATGTTGCGATATTGACTACAAAAGATACGGGTGGTAAGGCACTTCTTGATTATGCGATGACGATGTATGGAGCGCTCGAGTATGGTCAGGGTAAAAATAAAGATGGAATTCTTTTAGTGGTCAACATGGAAACACGTAAGTTCTGGATGGCTACTCATGGATATGGTATTACAGCATTTACGGATGCCGGAATTAGTTATATTAGTGAAAAGCTAGGTCCTTCTTTTAAGAAAGAGAAGTACATGAAGGCTTTTACAACGTTTGGTAGTCTTTGCGAAAAGTTTGTAGAAAAGGCACATAATGGTAAGCCTTATGATGTTGGAAATATGCCGTTTAAATGGCTTCCATGGTACTGCGTTCCAATAAGTCTTTTAGTAGGTTTTGTGTGTGCAGTCTTTGTGGTTAGTAAAAAGCGTGAACAACTTCATTCTGTTAGTTTTGAAGACAAGGCACACAACTATATGAAGAAAAATACGTTGAAGATGAAAGAGTCTCATGACTACTTCTTGTATCACACGATAACTCGTAATCGAATTAAATCTGACGATGATGATAGTTCGAGCGGAGGAAGTAGCACATTCACTAGTAGTAGTGGCGACACGTATGGTGGTGGTGGCGGTAGCTTCTAATGCCGCAAAATGCAGGATCAAACCCCTGCATTTTCCACTTGGTTCAATAAAAAAAGGAGGAAACACAAATGATGAAGCAATGTATGAGTGTTGGTCTAGCTTTAAGTATGTTGTTGTCTTTAACTCCGATAACAGCAATACATGCAGATGAAACGCAAGAATTAGATGTACAAGATACAGAAGAAAGAAAAGAAGATTTAGAGTTAGTGCCATCGGTAAGTGTGGCTGGTTTAAAGGCTGTAGCTACTGAAAAAGAATCAATTACAATCACGTTTAAAAATGTAGGCCAACAAGTCAATAATGATAATGAGAATAATTCATTTTGGGGAGAAATATATTTTACAGATTCTTCTGGGAATCCTATCCCAAACTTGGATTTTGAACTTCATTGCAATGATGTGACAACTCAATTTGTAAAAACAGATGCAAACGGGAAATATACATTTAAATATGTTTATAGTAAACCTATGTATACTCATAGAAATCCTGTTAGAGTATATGCCATGGTACGAGAAAACGATAAGTATGTCCATAGTTATGGGGAACAATATTATTATAATCCAATTAAATGGTTTCATTTTATAACACATGAAGATGAAAAGTATAAAACTGCCACTTCCATTACATATCCATTTAATGTCACAGGTGGAGAAATTGTTGAAGAAATTGAAGTTTTGAAAACATATGAGGATGGAACGATTGTATTTGATGCTTGGTATGATGATGAAGCACGTACGATTAAGCATGATTTTACTAAGCCAATCATAAGCAATGTAGATATTTATGCAAAGTGGAAAAAGATTGAAAAACCAGTTGTTCCTCCTGAACCAGAAGTAGAAAGAGTCAAAATAACATACTCTCCGGGTGAAGGAAAAGGGCCTAATGCAGTTATGAAGATACCAAAATCGGATGAGGATTATAAAGTGCGTGATTTTGAATATTCACCAATAGGAAAAACATGTTCACCTCCTTCTGATAAGTATTACTTTAAAGAGTGGCTTGTAAAATATGCGGATGGTACCGAAACAAGAGTAACACCTGGTACTAAGATCAAGATTACTCAAGATACAGCTTTTATAGCGCAATGGGCAAGACTATATGAAGTAAAGGTTGCGGATACAATAACGAATGGAACGGTTGTCTTGATGAATAATGATAGAGAGAAAGGACAGGTTGTTACGGCAAAAGAAGGGGAAACTATTCTTGCGACTTTAACAGCTGATAAGGGTTACTACAATAAAAATATCATAATTCAGCAAGCAAATGGTAGTTATCTTCCGTGGAAAAGAAATGAATTTAATCCTTATCTTGTAACTTTTAAAGTAGAGAATCATGATATTACATTTAATGCAAATTTTGCATCTTTAACGGCAGATCCTGAAAAGCCAATAATTAAAGCTCATAACTTGAAGTATAACGGTAAAGAACAAGAAGTAGAAGTCTTTGGTTATGATTTTGTTATGATGAAAATTGAAGGTAATAAGGCAAAAGATGCTGGTACATATACAGTGAAGGTAACATCAAAAACTGGTAAATGGGATGATGGTTCAACGGATGCTGTTACAACTACATGGGAAATTGAAACAGTACAAAGACCAGCTCCTACAGGATTAAAGGGTTTTGATACTTCATATCCTGGTGCTAACGATGGAAGAATCACAGGTGTTACTGAGGACATGGAATATATAGAAGATACAGAAACGAAAGTTCATTTCTGTACGGGTACAGAAATTACTGGTCTTAAGCCTGGATTATATAGGGTGAGTTATAAAGATGATAAAAATCATCGGTATAATATCCCTGCAGAAATCCGAATTAATGAAGGTACAGGACCGGTTCCATCTCACACACATACTTATGGTGCATGGGTAAGTGATGATACAAATCATTGGCATGAATGTACGGATGCTTCTTGTACAGATAAGGCAGGAAGTATAAAAGACAAAGCTGTTCATGTATATGACAATGATGCAGATACAACATGTAATATATGTGGCTATGTTCGTACAATTACACCACCAACTCCATCTCATACACATACTTATGGTGCATGGGTAAGTGATGATACAAATCATTGGCATGAATGTACAGATGCTTCTTGTGGTAGTATAAAAGATAAAGCCGTTCATGTATATGATAACGATATGGATGATACTTGTAATGTTTGTGGCTATAAGAGAGTACTTCCTACGCCTGTAGTAACTTACAAGTTTATTGAGGGAGCTAATGGTTCTTGGACAAAGAATAGTGGCAAGAATCTTGGCTTCAAAGTGAATGGTGAAATCTCTAGATTTACGGGTGTTAAGGTTGATGGCACTTTAATTGGTAATGATAAATATACAGCTGTTTCCGGTTCAACTGTTGTTACATTGAAGAAGGATTATCTTGAAACGTTATCTGTTGGTAAACATACATTGAGTGTGGTTTACACAGATGGTGAGTGTACAACTGAATTTGAGGTAATAGCAGATACAAAACCAACAACGCCAGAAGAAGATAAGAAGCCTGGAACAGAAACAGAAAAACCAAAACCGGACGTTGAAAAACCAACGTTGCCAGAAGAGGATAAGAAGCCTGGTACAGAAACTAAAAAGCCAGTACCTTCAAAGGTAGATAGGAAAGCGGATGTTAAGTCTGAAAAGAAGAGGTCTTTGAATACGGCATACTCATACAATGTGGGTCAATGGATGGCTTTATTATTGATGAGTGGATTTGTGTTGGTATTAACTGTATTTAAGAAAAAGAGAAATTAATGAAGAGGGCCAGTAATTGGCCTTCTTTGTCTTTATTCTGGTAAATTTAGTGAGTTGTTTGAGATGTATTTGTAGGCTTGTTAATATGGTGGTGAAGGGAGATGAAAGGTATGGGTAAAAGATTGTTGTCAATACTAGGATTGTTGATTGTGATAGTGGGTATTGTGTTTGGTGGTAATCTTGTTTTAGTTATTATTGGATGTGTAATTCTTGGCTTAGGACAGATGATCAAAGATAAAGAAGATAATAGTACATCGAATTTTAATGAGAGCTTTGGTAAATACTTTGAGGATGTAAAAATGAATCCAGATACGCATATGCTTAATGTTAGTGATACAAATATTCCTTTGCCTAAACATGATTATTGTAGTGGCAGTGGATATGTACAAGGTAAATATAAAGGTTTAGATGTAGAGTTTTGTACCATTAAACTTACAGATGTGACTGAAATCTTGCGTGATGAGACTGGTTTGTGGGAAAAGAATGAAAATACAGTTTATACGGGAGAATGGATGTTGTGTAATCTTGATCAAAGGTTTAATACGTGGCTAACTATATATCCTCGTAACTTATTGGATAAACAAACTATTAAAACTGGAAATGAGGCGTTTGATAAGAAGTTTAATTTGACTTGTGGGGATGAGAAATTGGCTCTTGAGATATTGGATTCAATTCGTTTAGAGCGAATTATAGCTTTATCAAATCATAAGTTTTCAATAAACTTGAATGAGGATGGAAGACTTCATATTGCAGTTCATAATTTTAAGAATATGAATGATTTAAAGTGGTTTGTGGATATGATTGATGTGTTTAGGGGATAATCAATGAATTATAGAGAACTATATTTTGAAACAAAAGGGATGCTTGAAGAATTTGATTTTATTGATGATTCAAAAATAGCGGTATTAACTTATTGTAAAAATGTTGATGATCTAAAATTAGTGCATGACTTTATTATGGATAAGAAGTATAAGAATATTTACGATATTCCAAAATATGCATTTTATTTGTATATGAAAAGGAATCATCTAGAAAGAATTATTGAGGATTAAAAAAGCCAGAGAAATAAAATCTCTGGTTTTGATTTAATGAAAAGTTTGCCAAATTGTTTGCCAAAAATGATAACTTAAGAAATAAAAAAGTTCTGAACTCCTTTATATAAAGTAAATTCAGAACTTTGAGTTTCAAACTGGCACCATATATATTTGTACGATCGAACTAATTTCAAAAAATTTCAATTTTAAAAAATAAATACTATGAATAACCGACAGGAAATAGAACGAGTTTCTAGATCTTGTCGGTTTTATTTTTGAAAAGATGGCGATGAACAGAATTAAAGGAGGAAAGAAAATGATTGAAAATAATAGCGATAATACACAAATAAAAAATGCAGATGAAATGATGCATGAATTAGGATTTGAAAAAGTGGATGGAGATACTAGTGAAAATAAAGTTACATACCGATGTCGTGCCGAAAATGATTATTGGATCGTACGTGTCTTCAAATCGTATGGTATTGCAACCTATTTAGTTTCTCATTCTCATTGGTTTGAAACTGATGGGGATTGGAGAAAAATGGAAGTATTCATTGACGCAGACTTGCACAAAGCAATTCATCAGGTATTGCTAGAACATGGTTGGTTGTAGAAAAGGAGAAAGGCATATGGATTATTTTAAATTTGATGGTGCTGAGATTGAAGTGGTTTCAGCGGTGAATAGATATGGAACACTTCCAATTCGGTATTATGACGATTTGAATCTGTCACCTAAAGCATGGGGGATTTTAGGAAAAATATTCCTTTTAAAATCACGCAATGAGAATTGGAAAATTTCAGTGAATGGATTAGCCACTCAAATAAAAGGTGGACGTGATTTGGTGAAATCTACAGTCAAGGAATTGAAAGATAATGGCTACTTACATATCATGCAGGGAAGAAATGAAAATGGAAGTTTTGGAACAACAAAATGGTATATTTTTGAATCTCCAGATGATAATCCGTTCTTTCTAAAAGCAGATGATATGCCGGAGTCGGAAAATCCAACTACGGTCGAAAACACCGTAGGCGGAAAATCCGCACACGGCGAAAAAACACCGCAGGCGGAAAAACCGCACACGGTAAAAACCGCAACCGTAGGCGGAAAATTCACACACGGTCAAAACCCTTTAAATAAACCGCAGGCGGAAAAACCGCACACGGAAAATCCACCACAAACTAAGATAGAAAGAAAGATAGAAAGATATAAAAAAGAAAATCTATCTAAAGAAAAAGAAAACCGCAGTGCAAGTTCTGTGATTGGTAAAATTCAAAGTCAGATTGGTTTTGAGTTTCTACTTAAAGAACATCCAGATGATGAACAGCTATTAAGATTGATAAGCAGAGTCATTGCTGAAAAGCTGTTGTCTGAGGATGCATCAATCACATCTAAGAATTTCAAATATAGTTCAGACGAAGTGCATGAATGTTTTGAAACATTGGATTTCAATCACATCGAATATTTGCTGGAGTGTTTAAAGAAAAATCCTAAAAAAGAAATTCGTAACATGAAGCAGTATCTTTTGGTTACATTGATGAATGTTCAAGCAAATTATGAAGGTGCTAAATTAAATAAGAACAAAACAGAGGAAGAAGAAAAACAAGATGAAGAAAAAGCAAATGTTGCAAATGATGTAGTGTCATCATCTGTTTCAAAAATACTACAACAACAAGGAAAAAAAGATGAAATGAATCACAATGATTCTGATGAGTTAGATGATATTTTCAATCAAAGCTTTTCACAGGATGATTTTATAAATTTATTTGGAACTGGCTCGTCTAACAGCGAAGCTGCATTATCACGATCTGCATTTTGGGAAATGTACAAAAAGCCAGAAGACAGTCGCTCTATAGCCGACCTGAACAATGGCGAATTGGCTGAGCTAACAATGCTTATGCAGGATCAGCAATTAGTAGAGAAATTAAAAGCCAAATCTTAATTTGCAAGTTTAAGAAGGAGATGAGGAATGTGTGCAAAGGAAGGGGTGTATGGACTGAAATCAAAGATTTTATTGAATTCGATCTGAGAGGGAAGTTCAGAGGTGGAGAATATATCATCAAAGTTACGACTAGTGAAGGGATAACATTTGACAATCGTGAGTTTTTCATGAACAAAAACAATATTTCACCACTCTGGAAATTCTCAGGTTTGCAACTAGATTTGAGAAATCAGGATGATTTTTTAACTGATTCCATTCAAGTATCTAGTTCGATTGTTTCCGTAAGTTCGGATTCAAGAGAGGATTATCAGCACAAAATGATTCATCGAATTTCTAAAAACGAAGAAGTGATTATTGCACTACAACAGGCATTTCGTGTGATAAACAAAATGTTACCAAACGAAGCTAGAGTTCTGATTGGACATGGTATATTAGGCTTTTCGTATAAAAGCCTGACATCAGATGGAAAACTGACAGAACGATATATGCAACGATTATATGTCCAGGCACTTAAGAATTTTGCAATGGGACTTGGCTTACTTGTGGATTAGATTAAATGTGTGAAATGAAAGGATGATAGGTATGTTGAAGATTAACTACGAACAAACCAAAGCATTAACAAAAAAGCATTTGGATACTCTTACGAAGTATATCAAAGCAGGGTATTACCAAATCAAAAAAGTTCCTCTATATGAGATCGACGAGGATACAGATTTTATGGACTTGTTGACAATCAATTGTTCAACACCATATGACGATGTTTTAAAACATGATCTCGAAATTTTGTCGAGAATGGATGTTTTATCAAAGCAGATACTGTACTGCGTACATTTACTTTGCTTAAAACGAAGAAATCTACAGTCAGGATGTGCTTATTCGTTTGGAAAACCTTACGAAGATTATAAACGTGCTTTATTAGGCTATGGTTTATCAATGGAAAGCCTAATTGCATATGCAGATTAGAAAAACAGGGGGAAATTAAAATGAACAAAACTGCAAAAATTATTAACATTTCAAATGTATCAGGAGGTGTTGGAAAATCTACGACAGCCATTGAATTGGCAACTTACTTTGGTATGCAGGGCAAAAAAGTATTGATTGTGGATGCCGATATGCAAGCCAGTGCGACTGACTGTATTGGTGCAAAAGGACAGCCTTTGACAATCAAGGAATTACAGACAATGGATGAAAAAATCGAAAGTGGAACAAACTTTATCAATGTTTTGGATGAATGCTTGATTGAAAATGTTGCCAGTGATCTATGTGAGGTTTTAGACGATCCAGACATGATTGAAGATGTAATCGTACCTACGGAACACATGAACGTAAGTTTATTGCCGGCTTCGATTCGATTGTGCCAAGCGGACAAGAATTTATCAGATGATAGAACTCGTTCTGCGGTAGATCGCCTAGTATGTGCATTTGAAAATGTGCAGGACAGATATGACTACATTCTGATTGATAATTCACCAGCTCAGACTTTAGTAAGTACAAACACCTTACTAGCCAGTGACTTAAACATCATTCCAGTGAAACTTGATAGAAAATCTATTAAGGGAATGATTGTTTCTCTTAAAAATACAATTACGATTGCAAAGAGAAACAAGAAGAATGTTGATTTAAAAGTTCTATTCACGATGGTTTCACCTCGTGGAAAGACAGAAAAAAACTTAATTCCATGGTTTAGAAAACACATGGATGACATGATATTTCAAACAATTATTCCGTATCAGAAAAAGCCAACACAGGATGCCAGTATGATGAACAGACAGGTTGTGTTGACAAATACAAACGTAGGTAATGCCTATAAATCACTAGGTGAAGAAATTATCGCATTACTGGAGAATAAGGACTAATTAAGGGGGTAGAAAATCATGGCAAGTTTTGAAGATTTAATGATTGGATTCAACGACAATGGATATAACACAGTGGACAGTTTTGTAGATCGTACAAAGGAATTACCAACAAAAAATGTTTCGATCTACGAGATTGATTTCAACCCATTGAATGATGCAAATGATTCAGAAGAAGATAAAATCGAAAATGCTGAGAAAATTCACGAACAAGGTATGGTGTATACACCACTACATGTCTATCGCAATAAATCACATCGTCATGGCAGTGACAAGAAATATATGCTTCTTGGCGGGCACTTCCGCCTAGATGCATTGTTAAGAAATGCAGAATTGTATCCAGATGCTCAGAAAATGGTGCCAGTAATTGTTTTGCCTACACCAGAAAATGAAACAAAAGAATTAGAAATGATTCTTTTGTTGAATGAAGTTAGACCTTTACAGGAAGAAGATTTCAAACGAAAAGTTGAACTCTACTTGAAAGTTTGGAATGGGAAAGCTGAAGCAGGCGAAAAGCCTAAAGGGATACAAAAACGAAAATGGATTGCTCAGCGTTTAGGGAATCGAATCGGTGAAAAAAAGGTTGAGAAATTTATCCATGAGATTGAAGGGTATGAACGTGTGCGTAAAGATCCCGACAAAATTGAGCAGGATGAAATTGAACAGCTGGTCATTGATGCCAATATGACTGAGCCAGTCATAGAAGATATCGAATCGAGTGCAGACAAGGAAGATCGCAAGCGAATTGTCAAAAATCTGAAAGAAACAATGGGTCGCTCTGTGAAAATCGAAAAAGGATGGTTGTGCTTCCAGTTTTCAGATAAATCTAAAAAGACGGATGATTTTTACAGCATTTTAAATATCCTTGGATTTGATGACAATGGGGAAATGAAATGAGAATAAATCAAGATTTTATAATGGTTGTCATGGCAGGAGCAGGACTACTTTTAGTCCTTGCTCTATGCATGGCTGCACTCTACAAATGGATATCATTTCTTGGTGGAAAAATGACTAGATATGGTATGCACGTACATCAGATGTTAAAAACAGATGAGTCAGATGATGAAAATGGAAATAAGGGAGATTGATTATGGCAAGGTTTAAAGAAGTGGAATTAAAAAGGCAAGGCTGTGTAAGTCTTGTATCTAGAATGTATCCTGATGATACATTGTTTGATTATGTAGTATACATAAATGCAAATGGCGAAATTCATTCCTATGGTTTTGGAGATTCTTATGATGTTGCACTTAAAATCTTTGAGGAACAGGTTGCCGATTTAGGCTAAGGCAGTTTGCCTTAAAAAAAGATCAGGTGATGATTATGGAAAAGAAAGATGAAGAATTACGTCAGGAAATGTTGGAGTTACAAATGATTGAAGAAAGGCTTCAATCTCTAATCGAAAGATACACTTTAGAAATTGAAGATGACACAGAATGTCTAAAAAAGTATAAAGATGAGTTGGAGAATGTTTTAAAAGAATCTGACTGCTTATCAGAAGTTGATAATAGCAGAATATGTAGTTTGCACAAAATTGTAGAAAGAAAGGCAAACCAAATCGTTTTGAAGAAAGAATTTTTACTCGATTTAAAATATATGAAAGGAGAAAATTGAAATGAGATCCTTAGAACTAAAAACATTACAAATAAAGGATGACTTACCTTTGTATGTAACGCTAGATAGTTTAACTACTTATGTAGTAAATAAAAATAGAGATTTAAAAGGATATAAATTTGTTACTAGAAATGCCGACAGCTGTGTATACACACCAGTTTATATGTTAAAACTCTATCCTTCTTCTAGTAAAGAAAAGATTGTTACATTACTGGAATACTTTTTTAAAGTATGTGATGTTGATGCAAGTCCACAATGTATGTGGAAGACAGATGACTGTGATTACATTAGCTTATTGTTGCCATATACGAGATACGATCAGATTAAATTTGATCTTGTACGTAATAAAATATTGGAGCAATTTCCGGAATTGCTTATGCCAGAAAATTGTCTTGAAAAACTTCCAGACTATGGAAAGACGGAGGATTATATTGCTTCAATCGAAGTTGCATATCCTGCGACTTGGACAGTAGAGTATTTGACAAAAGCCAAGAGTGGTACTAATACCAACTCTGACGAGAGAAAGGATTGATAGTTATGGTATTTACAGCAAAAGTAGAGGATTTGGAAATCCGTGGAATAGAGATTAAGGACGGTAAGTACGGAGAATACGCAGTAGTCCGTTTTGACAATGCAAGCGGAGATAGACTGGAGTTTATCGACCGTGAGAAGGATAGATTTGATTCTTACAAGAGAGGGAAGTTCTGTGACATCTGGTTGAAGATTACAGATACAGCCAAATACACGGACTTCACTATCATCGCTAAGAGGTACATGAAAGACGAAGACTAAGCCGAGCGAGGACAAGGGGCAACCCTTGACGGAGTGACTGGAGCCACAAACTATACTGGTGAAAGAGTATGAAATGATTGATTCATAATAGAAATAAGTTAGGAAGATAGGTTTTAAATTATGGCTGAAAAGGATGATGTAATTAGAAAAATAAAGAAACTCATGGCACTTGCTGAAGATACTTCAGCAAGTGATCAAGAGATACAGCTTGCTATATATCGTGCAAACAAGCTTCGCATCAAATATAAGATTGAAGAGATTGATTTATTTGATAAAAAAGGGGCACTAGAAGATGTTGTTCGTATTCAATTAGAACATACAGGTATTGGATATATTCATTGGGTATTAAATGTATTAGCAAAATATTTCCAATGTGAAACATGTTATGCAGGAAAAATAAATGAGAATGATGTTAAATTCAATATCATCGGATTACAATCGGATGTTGATGTTTGTGTACTAGTTGCAGAAGGTGTAGTTTATTATTTGAATTCTATGTTGAAAGACATTCAAGAGTGTTATGTAGGAGATGTCGATTTCAGAATTTTCAAAAAAGACTATTGCAAAGGTTTTGCGAATGGCTTAGAACAGCAACTTGAACAGTCTTTAATTGAAATGAATTTGCACCCTAAATATGAATTGGCAGTAGTAGGAGTGCCTACTGTTGTTAAAGAATGGGCAAATAAGAAAATCAAAGTCACAAAATCGAAAAGTAGATACGTAACTAATGAAGAAGCATATAAATTAGGAAATCAACATGGTCTTGAATATAAAGTGAAAAGGACAGATTTACTTGAAAATAAAAAAGATGGCAGTACTGCCACTTAGGAAGGTGATAGGATGAAAAATAACGATAACAAACTTGATTTTAAACTTTTGTTAATTATATCAATTTCAGTTGGAGTATTATTGTTTATCATGTATGTTTTTTTCAGATTCATAATCTTTTCTCATTTGTTTTAATTGTTTGAAGTAGATGAACAATAATGAAATTATACCGGTGTACCAATAGAAAATAACATTGTAGACCCATTTTGCTGTTGTACTACTTGGAAACATGTAGTCTAGAGTTATATCTTTAATTCCAAATAGAAATGTAAATGCAATTGAAGTCATTGCAAAGAAAAAGTTATATAAAACTGTGTTGACAACGATTTCTTCGTGAATGATATGATTAATTTTTATGTTATTAAAGTATATATATGCATATATAGTTAATAAAGAGTAATAAGTAGCAAGATGGGTAACAACTGTTTTTATGGTTTTAAAATATTCGAGTTTATCCGATTCAAATGATGTGTAAAATCTTTGCGATATGTAATTAAAATCCACATATGAAGTAAAAATCAATACAGTTATTACTAAGATTTGATATACCAATAGTTTGATTATTATTTTGTAATTATAATTATTCATAAAAACCTCCTTTAATCAAATACTATCATACTCGATATTGCG
>OFMA01000600.1_pt1 | contig 26814 bp, 23 predicted proteins | sample 1541011 | NCBI WGS metagenome assembly OFMA01 (sample SAMN04209225, study PRJEB22552) | human gut metagenome | biome: gut; material: feces | host: Homo sapiens | place: USA: Oklahoma
GGAATAGGTGGCTCTCAGTGCTGGACGGTGTGGCTCTGAATGCGTGGAATACTCATCCTTGTACAAAATCGGAATCATCGAGAACTCAAGATGTTATCCTTTTTATTCCGAGTGTAGCCATTACTGCATACGGTTACAATTTCTATTGTTCCTATTTTATCTAAAACGACTAATTTTAGATAAAGTTAACCTTGACTTTTATATATATCAATTGTTTAATATTCATACAGAAAAACTACTGGATACAGTGGTTCCTCTGAATTATTTTAGTGAAAAGACACTAGTTTAATCTTTTGGACGGGTGAACTAGTGTCTTTTACATTTTTCTATAATCAATAATGTAATTTTTAGTAATTCAACTAAAGCCAAGATAGTCATGGCTACATCAATGTACAGATAAATATACATAAAACACGTCCTCCTACATAATCGGAATCATCGAGAACTCAAGATATCATCCTTTTAATTCAGAGGGTTCACCGTTACTACATCCAGTAGCCAATTCCTATTATAAAGAGCCAATGTGAAAACATTATTAACTCCAAGCATTTTGTTGCGAATAATCCTATCTTGTCTAAATCGCATTATTTTCGTTGAATTAGATACGGTTTTAACATCTAAACTAACACAAAATCAATCATTTACACAACATAAGATAAAAGAATCCTCAACTAAGAGGATCCTTCTTACTCAATACATGTTTTAACACTACTTCCATCTTTTGAAAGTCAATTGGTTTCGTTATATAATCATTCATCTTTACATCAAATGCTTTTTTCTTATCCTCCTCAAACGCATTGGCAGACATAGCTATAATTGGTATATTGGCCTTTTCAGGTTGTGAAAGATGTCGAATGCAATCTGTTGCCTTATAACCATCCATATTTGGCATTTGAATATCCATTAAAATCAAATCGTATGTATTGGCTGGTTGATGTTGCATTTCATTCACACATAGAATTCCGTCTTCTACAGCTTTAACTTCAAAACCCATTTCACTAAGAATTGTAGTTGTGATTTCAGCATTTAATTCATTATCTTCGGCCAATAAAATTCTTTTACCCTTAAAATCAATATCAAACTCATTGGAAGATTCAATATTTCTATTAGTATAATCTTTATTCGCAATCTTATGTGGAATGGTAATCGTAAAAGTACTACCCTTACCAAGTTCACTCTCTACTCCAATACTGCCATTCATTAAGCCCACAAGGTTTTTGACAATAGCCATACCAAGTCCAGTACCTGGAATTTTAGATAGAGTCGTATTTCTTTCACGTGTAAATAATTCAAATAAGGATGGCAAGAATTCTTCACTCATTCCAATACCTGTATCCGATACTTTTGTTTGAATTAAAGTATGGCCTTCTTTATCGTAAGGAAGTTCTCTTGTATCGATTGTTACCTTACCACCAGCAGATGTATATTTGATCGCATTACTGATTAGATTGGATAGAATTTCCTGCATCTTTGTAGAATCGGTAATAATATGTTTGTGTTCGACATTCACAATTTTGTTTAATTCAATATTCTTTTTTGAAGCTTCCGCCGCAAATGCACCACAAACCAGTTGAGTAATATTACCCACTACTTCATAATTTTCATCCAATTCCATCTTACCACTTTCAACACGAGCCATATCCAATACATTATTAATAATTGAAAGTAATAATTGACTCGATTGTTCAATCATTTCTTGATAATGAACGAGTTTAGGATTTGTTAATTCTTTCTTCATTAATTGTGAATATCCCAAAATCGCATTCATCGGTGTACGAATATCATGTGACATATTAAATAAGAATATGGACTTGGCCTCATTGGCCTTTTCAGCCTTGATTTTTTCTTGGCGTAAAGCCTCTTCCTGTTCTAACTCACGCTTCTTTTCTTCCGTAAAATCACGATTGGCAAGTAATACACTCACAACACGACCATTCTCATCATATTTTTGAGGTACAATCATCGAAAGAATCCAAGTTCCATCTGTCCTTTCACAAGTATGGAATAAGGAATTCTTTCCTTCAAGACGTTTTGCGATGGTCGTACTATCATAAAACTCAACACTACTCTCTCTATATGGTTCGGTAATCAAACGATTTACTTGCTCTAATAATATATTATGATCTATCTGAGTATAGCGCCCGTTTAAGCCGGGAATATTATTTCCTTTAATCAATTCCACATCACCTGTCTCTAGATTAATCAAACAAATATAGGAATACCCAGCCGATAATGCCTCAACTTCATGTCGAGCCTGTTGCACCTGCTTACCTAAAGTAATTGGAAACTCTTCATCTTCCAATTGTTCTTTATCTGGAATCGAATGATGAATATGAAGCACCTTCCATTTTCCATCCCTAACACCATAAACAACAGTAAAGCGAGAATCCAAATGCATAATTGGAACTTCTTTATCATAAAGACCATAAATTTGAACAGATCCATACACAAAGACACATTGATCATACACAATATTTTCTTCTATTTCTAAATCTTTAAATTCAAAATGAATATTCTTTCTTTTCTCCACATCAAATTTGAAAGAATTTAAAAAGTTCTCAATATTTTTAAAAAATTCTTGTTTTCCCGTACCAATAACACTCGCATTCGAATCCAAAAAATCCTGGATTTCAACTTTGCTCAACGTATTCGATCCTAGATATGTTTCTAACAATTGTCTAGTAAGTAACTTAAAATCCTGCATAACCCAACCCCACAAAATAAAAGGCATCATCTCAAATCAGACAATGCCACATTATATTATTAATTCTAACTGATTTGAAAAAAGATATATCATTGCCTATATCATACCATTAATTTCAATCAATGTTATCATTAATTTCATCTAATTTATCAAATATATCTTCTAAAGAACCATCACGATATTCATTCCCACGAATATCATCTAATTTTTCTTTCATTGTTCTCAATTCATCTAAAATTTCATTCAATAAATCAACCACTTCATTCATGATTTATCACCCCTCATATATTTCTTCTATCTTCTTAACACATCTTTTAATGACTCATCCAAATAAGACAAAGCCATTTCTTTCATATCTTCCGAAATACCATAAGCAGCTTCTGCAATACTTCCCGTAATAGCTGCGATCGTATCACTATCTCCACCAATTGAAATCGCATTTCGAATCGCATCCTCAAAATCCGTGCTTTCTAAAAACGCAATAATAGCCTGTGGAACACTGCCTTGACAAGTTTCATCAAACTTGTAATCCTTACGAATAGAATCTAAAGACATCGATAAATCGTAACCATACTCATTTTCAATATGCTCTTTGATTCTTCTTTTACACTCATCCGGATCTGAATCAATTGGATTTGAATATTCAATATTCCATCCACCAAAATAAAATCTTGCCATAAAGATCGTATCACATACAGCAAAATCACCCTTAATACCCTCTGGATGATTGTGTGTTACACTAGCCGATAATCTTGCTAAGTCACGATTAGGCCACATACCTGTTCTTGCACAAAAACCACAATCCATTACCCAAGCACAAGGAGATACACGCATGGCCGAACCATTGCCAAAACTATTATACGACTCAGTATCCATACTCCTTAACCATACACGAAAACGACCACCATATCCTGCATGAGGATACATACGACCATATTTCTTCATGGAACGAATAAAATCCGATTTGCTTCCATCATTTAGCCTCATCAAGTTTCTGTGCGTACGCTCAAAATAATTGCTACACCACTTTCTTCACCCATGATATCACTATCGACGGCTTGTGGTTCACTACACTTGGCGGTAACTACCCGTAGTTGGTTTATCTCCAACTGGACTCATGCCTTGCTCGTCACACACCTATAAAACAAACCGCCATAAAGGCCGTTTGCATTTTTTGTATAAGAATAATTAAAAAATCAAAAAAACAAATGAATGATCATTAATAATTTCTAATGGCCTTTACAATCGATTCAGTATTCCAACCAACAATTACATCGGCATTATTTTTTACTGTTTGAGAAGTTTTTTGAGAAGCCCAAGGTTCAATTGCTATGATACGTTTTCCCATTTCTTTTGCTAATTCTATTTCTATATTAATCCATTTACTATAAGTTGAATATACACCTGCTAAAATTAACACACAACTTACTGGTTGCATTTGTTTTCTTATAGCTGTTCTAAGTTGTGAATCATTTTTTGCATTATGTATTGGGTCATTTTTTGGAACAGAATAATTCCTATATTCAAAATAACGACGCTTGTTAAGCAAGTTAATCAAGCCATCATAAGCATCACCATATGCCCACGAATGACTAATAAATAAATTATAAATCATGTTAAACACCTCCATTAGATTTAAATTTACAATAAATTACTACTATTATAGCAATTATATACAAACCAATAAAGATTATTGGTATAAATGTTTCTATCATTGTACCATCCATATATTTTTTATTCATTTTTAATAATGACCACTCTTCATTAAATGGCATCACTGGTAATTCTTTTTCAATTTTATTAATGACTTTGAATTTTTCCTGATTTAACATCTTATAATTTCTAATAGAAAATATCCATATAACACAAATTAAAGCTCCAGCTAAAAGTATAAAAAGAGATTTAATGTTCCATGTAAATGATACTGCAGTAATCACCGCCAAATTCAATGTTACAAAAATATTGTTCATTGAATCTCTTCTTTGGCTAACAGAATTTGCCATTTCTACACATGTTTGCCATTCTGCTAAAATAACATCAACATTTTTCTTACAATCCATATGAACCATTTCACCCTTCTATAGATATTCTTTCAGCAGCAACAAAACTATTAGCAATGTCATTATTTTCTAAAAAATTAATCATATCATTTTTATTTTGAAAAAACATTGAACTCATAAACGGCGTTACATTTTCATCACTTTCTTTAAAATAGGCAGTATATTCACCATTCGTTTTATTTATTTCAATGTTAGAAATTATTAAATGATAAATACATGTTATAGAGAATAAATCTAGTTTTTGCCCAAATATATCAACAGTAGCTGAACCATTAAACATAAAACATAGAGATTGTTTTAGCTTATCTTCCAATTCAGCAGGTCTTTTTGAAAATGTTAATGTCTTTAACTTTTCATTCGTTTTGAACGGTTTATTATCAATAAGACTTCTATAAAGCTTTTCAACAACAATAACTTCGTCATGTTTAATGACTAAAGATGGTTTGAAAACACAATTAAAAATTTTCTCAATTGCAACAATTTTTTCCCATAGCCCTATCTTTATACGAAAGTTGCTTTCTGATTTGCGCATGAATGGTTTTCCAATTTCCTTTATTAACGCTTCACCATTCATTAATCCATTAAACATTTTTGCACATTCCAAGTAACCGGTAAAGTTTTTTTCCTTTTCTAAGTCATAAGTCAAATTCACAGTATTCGACTTATTCTCAACGTTGTATGTAAAATTAAATAAAAGCGATTCATTTTTATTACTACCAATATAATTTTCCGTATAATTATCAATATTAGGTAGTCTTTTAATTTTAAATACTATTTCTAAATCATCAAAACTTAAAGTTAAAGGAGGTATGTCTGGGAATTTATCTGGTTCTATAAATAGTTTGCCATCTATTACTTTAGAATTAGAAAAAGGAAATTTAATAAAATCCTTTACAGAAATATTTTGACCATTTACACGTATTTCTTTAAATGTTTCCGAGGTTATCTTTTCTTGAAAATTATATGCATAATTTAATATATCAAAAAATGTAGGATTATCACCCAATATAGCTTTTTGCTTTTTATTTAAATCAAAATTCACACCAGAGACTTCATATTTTTTTGCACATTAGGTGTTAATACACACATTCCGTTGTGATTATCTGTATATTTAAAATCATCTCTTTTTAATTGTTTATTTAAATACTCTAATATTCCAGAAGGAATTTGCGGTAAATTTAAATTTTTTTGATCAAACAAATCTGAATAATTTAATTTCATTTAAAAATCCCCCATTGACTCATCCCAAATAATCAATTTTGAAACTAGTTTATATTTGTCAATTTGATTTAAATCAAACTGCTCTATTAATTGTTGAACTTCTATAAAATCATCCTCAGTTTTAACAATAATATATTTAATATCATTGTAACCAAAGTTTAGTGTAGATGTGTTAATTTCTTGCAATGACTCATTAATTAAGTCTAAATTTGATACATTATGACCCGTATAAATTTGTCTATACTCACCATTTATTTTTTCCATATCAAAAATGTAACGCCATTCACATTCATCCGTAAAAAATTTGTGTTTAACATCACCATTTTGGTTTTTTTGCATACCAGTAAGAGGCTTAATATACATTAATTGCACTAAGGGATAAACATCTATGTTATTTGCTCCTGCTTTCATATTCCTATTTAAACAATTCTTATATTCTTCAATAAGAAAAGACTTTTCATTTACATATATAAGAGGTTGTATTTTTTGGTTAACTCCCCAATTTTTTGAAAAAGCTATACCATAATTACCATAAAATTCAATATGTTTTTCTAATTTATGTAGATTTATATCACAAAAGCACTTCATTGGTATATAAATATCTTTTAATTCTTCGAGACCTAAATACTTAACATCTTCTTTAACATACCATGGCTTTAAACATTTTTCTTGTAATATTTTTTTGATAAATTCAAGTTTCTTTACAAAATGAAATAAACAATTTGCAGATTGGTATGGTCTATCAAAGTTAATATCCTTAACATTCTCAACATTAACAACATCTAATCTATTCATCAAACCATTTTACCTTTCAATGTCTTCAATTCCTTAACAACTTCATATTTGATTCCAGTATCAATCACTTCAAAATGTTTTCTACCACAAAGAATCTTTTTCTTCTCAGACCCCTTAAGATCATTAATATTTTCTGTACCCTTAGTTTCAGCTACAAAATACAATTTTTCTCCTTCAAACGTATTTAATACGACCGCCCAATCCGGATTATAATTTCCGATTGGTGTATCAATCTTAAATCGACTTGGTAATTTTGCATATAGAAGTACATCATCATCATTTTCTGCATCAATCGCAAATTCTCGTTCAATTTCTGAATCATAAATTACATGATCATAGATATTTTTATCAGAAGATACGTCTAATACATTTCGATCCTTATATCCATACAATTCTTCATCATTGAATATAAAATCTTGTTCGTAATAGTCATCCACTTTTTCGTATTTGATTCCTTCAGTTAAGTTTTCTTTCTTAACAGACAACAGTATCTTAGATACTTGTTTAATCCATTCTTCTGGATTCTCATAGAATTCTTTTAATCTACCCGACTTAGATACAATTTCAATAATTGTCTTTCTTAATAAGTCTGTTGAGTCTTGTAATCTACGAATAAAATCCGGATATGTCATTGTATCAAATTCATATACTGCACCTAGTTCTCTCACTTGACTACCCACATCTTTTACACCTTGTTTTGTAATGTCTACATTTGTGATTTGAGCATCAATCTTGTCTGGACGAATACGAGGCATGTTTTGAATTTGTTCAACAGCTTCCTTTTTAAATTTATCCATATCCATATTGATTGTATAAACCGTCTTTTGTTTGATTTTATTCCATAAAGACACAAATTCAGGAGAAAGTTGAACCTCCTTATTTAATTTAACAGGAACCTTTGTAGAAGCATCCTTAATTTCAATTTCTCTAGAAAGATTATCAATACGCTTCATTACTTTTGAAGTAAATGATTCATATTGTTCAGGTAATACAAACTTATCATCATGCTTATCCTGATGATATTTATTCGTTATTTTACCCTTAGAAGTCATATACTCGTTCTTTACTAAGTAATTATAAATTTCCTCAGACTGTTTCTGAGACAATTCTACTAACGTGCCATCATATTGCTTTACGGCAATACCAGTAAAACTAATTGGCTCAATAATACCAAACTTGAAGTTATCATTTTCAAGCTCTTTTTGAAGCGTACTCGCAAAATCTTTATAAGATTCATTTGCAATCACACTTAATGTGTTAAATTTAGAATCTAATACACGCTCACCGTTTTGATTTACACAAATACGCAAACCACGACCAATCTTTTGACGTTTTGTCATAGTATCCTTGGTTTCTACTAATGTACAAACCTGGAATACATTCGGGTTATCCCAACCTTCTTTTAAAGCTGAGTGAGAGAAAATAAAACGAATAGGTTCATCGAAAGATAATAAACGTTCTTTATCTTTCATAATCAATTGATAAGTTGTCTCATCATCATTTGTTGTTCCACTAGAGTTTTTAACTCTTCCCTTACCATCCTGTGCAAAATAACCATCGTGCACTTCTGCAGCATCTAAAGAAATATAATCACCATACTCTTCACGCAATTTTTTATATTTAGGTAATTGAATCAACTTAGTATACTCTTCTTCAAACCAACGTTGATAATCCCCTTTTTCATCTTCTCTAGAATAATCACGATACTTACTAACTTCATCAATAAAGAATAAACTCAATACTTTAATGCCCTGTTTTGTATAATGAATCTCTTTATTTAAATGCATTTCGATAGTTTGACGAATCTGTGCTCGTTTTAAAGCAGTTTCATCAACATTACCAATCACATCTCCAATATTTAAGAATTCACCATTACTGAAACTTACAGATTCTTCTCCTGGAAAACAATCAATATTGTCTACAATAAAATTATGATCCTTATAGTAATCTACCTCATTGGATAATTCCCACAAATCATCTCTTGTTTTAGCAGTTACAGTCTTCTTATCTATAACACCTGTTTTCTTGTTATTTACATATATTTCTAAGCGACAAGAAAATCCATTCTTCTCAGAAACACTCAATAACTTAACATAAGGCTTAGTGCTCGCTTCATTGCTTGTAATAGAAGCCACTTCAATATGCTTAACTAGATTTTCTTGATATGCATCCACTGGAGTTAAACGATACATTAAATCATACATTTCCTTATGTGTAGCTGAATAACGCAATGTACATAAAGGATTCAATGAAGCAATTGCTTCTTTTGATTTTTTAGTACCATCAACAGACTGTGGTTCATCAATAACTACAATTGGATTTGTCCCAGCAATCAAATCAATTGGTTTATTACCATTTAATTTATCGCTCGTTCTATGAATCAAATTTGCCTTTGTTTCCTTAGAAGGATCTGTAAAGCTCTTTCTAAACGCATCAATATTAATAATCATGATTTCAATATTTGTGCTCGTCGCAAACTCTCTAATTCGTTCCAAGTGATTTGAATCATAAACAAAGTAGTTATAGACAACATTGTCATACTTTTCCATAAAATGCTCTTTTGTCGCATTTAAAGAGCTATTTACACCTTCCTTAATCGCAATACTAGGAACTACAATAATAAACTTAGTAAATCCATAACGTTTATTAAGTTCTAAAATTGTTTTCGTGTAAACATATGTTTTACCAGTACCCGTTTCCATTTCAATAGTAAAGTTTCTCTTCTGTAGATCCTTTGCCATTTGAATATCATTACGCTCCTGGATACTTTGGACATTATCTTATGTAAAGTAAATATTTATGTAAAGTTTTTTTAAATTGTCCTTTAAATCAAAGGCTTTTCTTCAAATTACTTTACATAAACATTTGATTACTATTTCCTTTAATATTAAGTTAGGAGGAATAGTTTATGGAACAATTACATATTGAAAAAGAAAAGATGTTCAATTTAATGAAAAGTATTGGCTTCAGTGATAGCTTGATTAAAAAGAATAGAATAATCATCGATCGTTACATTGACTATCTAAACGATCATTCTTATCAATTAAGTTTAGAGAGCGCCAACTTGTTTAGTGAGAATTATTACACTCTTTTTTCCTACAAGTAGAAAAAGTGAATATTGTGTAAAAAAATCTCGGCAGGCAGTTTACAAATTTTTAAGGTATGTAGAAACAGGAGAAATAAACTCAAGATGGATTCCAAAGCCAATAGGATTAAGTGGAGTTCATTCAAAACAATTTAATCTTTTTATTGAGGATGAGCGGAATAAAGTTAAACATTCGACACTTAGGGAACGCATACATGTAGTTACGGAATTTAATGAGTATTTAAATTCAAACAATGTTTTAGTCATCACTTCAGAAGACATAATAAACTACTTTTTATCATTCACTAAAAATAACACTCATCCACATGCATTCTATCATCGCTCCACCATTATTAAGAAACTATTAAAATTTTTATACATAAATAAATTTCTATCAGAAGATTTATCAGGAAACGTTCCTTACGCAAAGTATCAAAGGCCTAAAGAATTACCATCATCATACACAAATGAAGAAATATCAATGATTTTAAGTTCTATCGATCGTAACTCTAAAGTTGGGAAAAGAGATTATGCCATGATATCACTAGCTGTCTATTTAGGACTTAGAGCTAGTGATATTGTAAATCTAGAATTTTCTAATATAGATTGGGAGAATAATTTAATTAAACTGATTATGTCAAAAACAAGTAAAGAAATAACTCTACCTTTATTACCTGAGGTTGGGAATGCACTTTTAGATTACATTAAAAATTCGCGTAGACAATGTGATTTAAAACATGTTTTTGTATCAGCTAATGGCGCATATTCAAAGATTAAAAGTAGCACCTTATACTATAGAATAAAATATTATATTAACTTGTCCAAAATTGATATAAAAAACAGGAAATGTGGTCCTCATGCCTTAAGACACTCTTTGGCGACAAGGATGTTAAAACAAGGTCAACCTTTACCTGTTATTTCAGAAACTTTAGGACATAGTGATACGCAAATTACAACCATTTACACTTCTATTGATTATGATTCTTTAAAACATTGTGCTCTTGACGTGCTGCCAATAAAATCAAACGCGTATATAAGTGGAGGCGAATATGACTCTTAGGTTAAGAAGTGGTATTTGTGATTTACTTAAACAATACCACGATATAAAAATAGCTAGTGGCACTAAAGCTGTATCGATTGATCGCTACATTAACTATATTGACGACTTCTATTTCAACAACAATTTTAAAGAAATGGTGTATACAAAAGAAATGAACTCTTTGTGGTTAAAGAAAAGAAATGATCTTGAAGGTAATTATGTCAGATATACCAGAAATAACTACTTAATAGATTTTCTATCTTTCGTTACATCTTTAGGATATGGTGTTTATATACCTAGAAGACTTCCTTATAAATCTGTAAATTTTATAGCTTATATTTTTAGCGAAAAGGAGTTAGAAAAATATTTTGAATATATAGATTCATTCTTTTCATATAAAGATCCTATGGTTGCCTTATATATACCTATTATCTTTAGAATCTTAATTGGTTGTGGAACAAGAATTGGTGAAACATTAGCTCTAAAAGTAGAAGATGTTGACATCATTAACGGCATTATTCATTTAAAAGAAACAAAGAATTCTAGGTTTAGAGCAATACCAATTTCTGATAGTCTTTTAACAGTAATAAAACAATATTGTGATAAGTGCTTATATTTAAAAACGAAAAATGATTTTTTCTTTTCTCATAAAGATGGAAGAAAAGTAAAAGAACATTCTATATATTTAATTCATCGAAAAGCTCTTGATTACGCAAATATCCCTTATATTGGTTCAACAAAAGGACCACGATTACATGATTTGCGTCACACTTTCGCTGTTAATTCATTAAAAAATTTTGAGAAAAGAGGATGTGACTTAAATAATGTGTTACCGATTTTAAAACAATACATGGGTCATACCAATATACACGCTACAGAAAAGTATCTTCAACTTGTAAGTGAAAATTATTTTGATGTCTTAGATAAGACAAAAGAGACTGAACTATTGATTATGGGGGCTGGTGAAAATGAATAATGACTTTTCATATTACTTAAGAAAGTTTCTTGGTGAATATCTTCCAAGAGAAAAAGGATTTAACTCAAATACAATTGATTCATATCGTTATAGTTTTATTCTTTTACTCAACTATTTAAAAGATGTGGGAATAAAAGCAGAAAAAGTAAAAATAATTGACTTAACAAAAGATAGAATTATCGATTTCCTTAACTATTTAGAAAACAATCGAAACAATTCAATCTCAACTAGAAATTCGCGCTTAGCAGCTATCCATTCATTTTTTAAGTATTTACAATACGAATATCCTGATTATATTGATGAGTACATAAAGATATTAAATATTCCTTTTAAAAAGGCAAAAACTAAACAAATGTCTTATTTAACAGTTGAAGAAATGATGAAGTTGATTGGCGTTATTGATAAAAGCAACAAGTATGGATACCGAGATTATATGATTATTTTATTAATGTATGAATCAGCAATCAGAGTATCGGAACTAATTAATGTTAGACTGATTGATTTTAGATTTTCTAAACCATATTCAATAAAGATTGTTGGCAAAGGTAATAAACAAAGATATGTGCCATTATCTGAACAGTTTATAGAAAAAATTCAGGAATATGTTTTATCTCTTAATAATAAAAAGTTAGAAACTGACTTTCTATTTACAAATCACTCAAATAATAAACTCACAAGAGCTGGTGTTAGCCATATTTTAAACAAATATGTAACTATAGCGAGAAAGAATAATCCTTCTTTATTTAAAGAAAACGTAACTCCTCATTCATTAAGACACACAAAGGCAATGCACCTTTTACAAGATGATGTGAATTTAATTTATATCAGAGATATTTTGGGCCACTCATCTATTCAAACAACAGAAATATATGCAAGGGCAGACTCTGCGAGATTAAGACAAGCAATTGAGAAGTCATATAAGGAATTATCTACAGAGACAAAATGTAAATGGCAAGAAGAAGAAATTATAAACTGGCTTAAATCATTTTAAATGAAAAATATTTATGTAAAGAAATTTGAAGAAAAGCCTTTGATTTAAAGGACAATTTTAAAAAACTTTACATAAATATTTACTTTACATAAGATGCGTTATGTAAAGCTTTACATAACGGATCAAGCATAGTAAAATCATCAATAGACAACTTATTTGAATGTCCAATAAAATAGTCTACACCCTCTGTATCAAAATTTAATTTATTGTGATTATCTACTTCAATAGTAAATAATGAATCTTTAACTTCACAACCATCAAAAATATCACATATCGCATTCACTGCATCTGTTTGATATGGTTGATCAACAAACTTTAATTTCACAATCTCACTCCTCAAATAAAGTTTTTAATGAATTCTATATTCGAATTCATTAAATAAAATATAACCGAAACTTGTGCACAAATAATTAATGGAACTCCAACCATAAAATAATCTATTCTTGTTTTATGTTTAAAAGAAAACATTCCACAAAGTGCACCAATAGAACCACCTGTTAACGCAAGAAATAATAAAGTTACAATTCGAATTCTATTCATTCTACGTTTCGCAAATTCTTTGTCTATGCCGAACGCTATAAATGTAATTATATTAATAATAACTAAATAGATAGAAATAATTTTATTTTCTAAAAAGAATTGAATAAAATCTAAATTTAACCCTTCTATATGGTAACCCTTTAAATATAAGTAAACTACGATTTGTATAATAAACATACAAACTACATACACTCTAGACATCATTATATCCTTCTTATGTTTAGAAAACAGTAAACGTTCAAATATCAACAAAGATATTATAATTCCTAAACTACCACCTAGAGTACTACAAAAAGTAACAATAAAATCAATACTAGAATCTTCTGTAAAACGGTATAGTAACGAATTTAAACACGCGAATAAAAATCCAGCAATGTTTATACCAATGAAGTAATAGTCTATAAAAGTAAGACTATTTAATATACTTTCTAAATTAAACATAATATATCAACCATTTAAATGAGATAAAATCTCATCCTTCGCTTCATTTATTGAACTCACAATATTCGCATCATCTAATTCACTACTAACAGCACGACATACATCAGAATAATCTACACTATTAATATTAGATAATAAACTATCCACCTGTGACTCCGTTAACATTTCATTAATAACTTGATCTTCTAATTTTTGGTTCAATTTCTTGAACTTCTCATCAGAAGATGCTCTAAGATCACTGACATTTGGCTCAACATTCTTAATCTTTAGAAGTACATTCGCATTCACACCATTTACTTCATCCCGATATGCCTTTAAATCATGCCATATTTTTCTTATTTCAAACAAAGAATCAATCGCAATTTCCTTATCTGTTTTATTCTTTGTATCCTCTTTCTCCTCAAGTTCCTTAATAAAATCCATTCTCATGTTGTAAAGCTTATTTTTTTCTTCTTTAATATAATTATGCATTTCTTCACGTTCCAGATTTATTTTACGACGTTCATCTTCACATTGTTTGTTGAATTTCTCTTTTTCTAAATTAAAACTTTTTTCAGCATCGTCTTTTTGCTTTTCAACAAGAAAACTCATTTCTCTTATTTCTTTTTTTCTTTTTTTGAACTTTTTTATTGAGAAATACGAAAACAAAAATAAAAGAATATTAATCATAAATAAGGCTTCCAAGAATATTAATAAATTTCTATTTATATACATTTAACATCTTCAACTCCAGCTTTTTCTAAGTTATACACAGCATTTATTTTTGAATTATCATCCATAAATCCAGCCTCATTAAAAATAACAGTTCTAGGCGATAATTCTGCGATTGCTTTAACATCCTCTGAAGTAATGCAATCTTCTAAACAAACAATCATATAGCGCTTACCAACACGATACATTGTTTTTCCATTCACATCTATTTTTTCAACCTGTTTATCAAACACACCATACTTAAGCATGATTTCATAAAGAATATCTTCCTTACTTCTATCTTCCTTAAATACTTCACCTAAACGCATAGCAAGCTCTTTTTCATCAAGTTTCATATTAGGATCCCACTCGTTTACATTTGTTGAATCCAATTTAAACACCTTAAATCCAATATCTGTTGTAAATTGTTCTTCAGAACCAAACAATCCATCAGATGGATGTTCTTTCTCCCATTCAGCCTTAATTTGTTCACCAGCACGATGAATGCGCTCTTCACCTATTTCACAAATATTTTTATATCCCGCTTTATATGCTTCAGATTTTTCATTACATAATTCTGGTAATTGAACCATTATAAATTTACGATTACCACCATCTTCAGCATTTAACTTCATTACTGCATGAGCCGTGGTAGCTGATCCAGAAAAGAAATCAACAATTATACAATTTTTATCCAAGTTTGCAATTTGAAAAATTCTATAAAGAAGCCTTAATGGTTTAGGTCCATCAAAATATCCTTTATCATCAAATATTTTTTTTAATTCTTGTCGTCCTTCTTGATTATGCCCAACTTCTTGATATTTCCAAATACTTGTTGGTGTCATACCTTCTTGAATCTCATTTAAGAATCTTTTTAAACGTGGCACATTATTACCCTCCGGACCAAAATATACTCTATCATCTTCAACTAATTGTTTAAAACGTTCTTTACTTACACGCCAACATGACCCATGGGACGGATTTACTACGCGACCACCAGGTGTAGTTATAGGATAATCAGTATTAGCATTATAAGTTTTTACCGTTAAATTATCGGCAGTCCAAGGACCACGTGGATCATTGTCTGGATTTTTATACCTTGAATTAGCCTCTTCAGTTCTAGGAAGTTTACCTATTTTAAATTCAGATATTCTTTTAGCATAAATTAGAATATAATCATGACTATTTGAAACATATTTTGCATCATTCTTGGGTGCAAACGCTCTTTCCCAAATTATTTGAGAAACAAAATTTGATTCTCCAAATATTTCATTACAAATATTTTTTAAATTATTTTGCTCATTATCATCAATACTTATAAAAATAACGCCATCTTCCTTTAACAAGTTTTTTGCTAAAATTAATCTTGGATAAATCATATTTAACCAATCCGTATGGAATCTTCCATTACTTTCTGGATTAGATGAAGATACTTGATTAGTTTGTGCTTTATAGTTTTCTATTGAATTAGAAAAGCTATCATTATACACAAAATCATTTCCTGTATTATAGGGTGGATCAATATAAATCATTTTAATCTTTCCATAATATGTTTTTTGAAGTTGTTTTAGAACTTCTAAGTTATCCCCTTCAATATAAAGATTTTCTGTATCATCCCAATTCTTTGATTTTTCTTTGCAAGGTCTTAAAGTTGCTGATGAAGGCGTTTGAGCATTTTTTATAGATTGGTATTTACCATTCCAAGTAAATTGATAACGCTCTTGCCCCCCCCGAAAATTTCAGAGCCTAAAAGAGATTTAAGCATGTCATAATTAACCACACCTTCTTGGACAGCTTCTGGAAATAATTTTTTTAACTTCTCAACACTCTTTCTTTCAAGGTTTAAACTACAATCACTTATTTTTTCCATTCAATCTACTCCTATATACACTTCACATCTTCTACGCCACATTTTTCAAGATTATAAACAGCATTGATTTTATCGTTATCATTGTTGAATCCTGCTTCATTAAAAATCACTGTTTTAGGAGATAATTCACCAATAGCTTTTACATCTTCTGAAGTAATACTATCTTCTAAACATACAATCATATAACGCTTACCTACGCGATACATTGTTTTTCCATTCGCATTTATTTCTTCAACCTGTTTATCAAATACACCGTATTTAAGCATAATTTCATAAAGAATATCTTCTTTACTTCTACCTTCTTTAAACACTTCACTTAAACGTAATGCAAGCTCTTTTTCATCAAGCTTCATGTTAGGATCCCATTCATTAACATTTGTTGAATCTAATTTAAACACCTTAAATCCAATATCTGTTGTAAACTCTTTATCTGAACCAAACAATCCATCAGATGGATGTTCTTTTTCCCAATCTGATTTAATCTTTTCCCCGGCGCGATTCATACGAGTTTCAGCTATATCACAGATTGTTTTATACCCATGATTAAAAGCAAATGATTTTGAATCTGTTAATTCCGGTAGTTGAACTAATATGTATTTAATATTCTTCTTTGTTTTAGAACTATAATCCATTAATGCATGTGCTGTTGTACCACTTCCAGAGAAAAAATCTAAGACTATATCATTATTTTTCAGGAATAATTCCATAAATCTTTCTATTAAAGCAATCGGTTTTGGGAAATCAAACATCTTCTTATCATCAAATATTTTTTTTACTTCCAATGTACCTCTATCAGATTTAATTTCCTTGTCAGTCCATACTGAATTTAATACATAGCTTAATTTTCTATATTTTTTTACAATTTGCCAATGATTTGTTTCAGATAACTTACCAAATAATACCGTGTTTAAATTTTGAGAAGCTTTTTCTTTTCCCCATCTCCATACAGTTTTTATACCTTTAGATTCTTGCGGATATACCTCAACAAATCCTTTTTTTTGGTCAAGTGAAATTTCATATAGCCCATTCTCATCGACTGAATTAGGATTTAAATAAAATGGATAATAAAGATTGGGCCTGTTAGAAACATTAAAATCTACGTTACGATTCCTTAATTCATACAAATCAAAGCCACCAATTTCATCATTATATTTAAACTTTTTGTCCGGATCATTTAAAATATTGAACTCTACATTTGAAGACTTTGAAAATATCAATGCATATTCATGAGTTGTAGCAATCGAACCGTAAGGTCTCGCTCTTGAATCATTTTCCAATACAATCTGCGATATAAAATTTGATTCACCAAATATTTCCATACAAATCTCTTTTAAGTTAGCAACTTCATTATCATCAATTGAAATAATAATTACACCATTATTGGCTAATAAATTTTTTGCTAAAATTAATCTCGGATACATCATATTTAACCAATCAGTATGAAATCTACCGTTACTTTCTGGATTAGAAGAGGATACTTGATTTGTTTGTTCCTTATAATTTTCTATTGTATTAGAAAAACTATCATTATACACAAAGTCTTTTCCTGTATTATAAGGTGGATCAATATAGATCATTTTAATTTTTCCATAATATGTTTTTTGAAATTGTTTTAATACTTCTAAGTTATCTCCTTCAATATAAAGGTTTTCTGTTTTATCCCAATTCTTAGATTTTTCTTTGCAAGGTCTTAAAGTTGCAGATGATGGTGTTTGTGCCAATTTAATTGATTTAGCTTTACCATTCCAAGTAAACTGATACTTTTCTTTTGAATCATCTACATCATCCCCAAGCATGGCCCTTAACATCTCAAAATTAATTTTTCCTTCTTCTACTGCTTCAGGAAATAATTGTTTGATTTTATCTATATTATTCTTTTCTAGGTTTAAACTTAGACTGTCTATTCTATCCATTACTGTTCTCCTTCATCTTATTAAATTTTACTTTTAGGTAGTTTACAAATGCAGAACATGTTATCAACATAAATTTGGCATCTTCTTCAGTTACTTCTTTATCTTCGGTTCCTCCATGTCTAATGCCACTTTCATCACTTGTATAACCATATAATGATTGAAAGCCATTTTTCATTGCACCATGAATATATATTCCATTCTTTTCGAGTCTTCCTAACGCTTTACCTAACTCTACGTTTTCTCCACAAATAATACAACACATAGATTCAACTGCTGTAATCGATTCTTTTATGGAATTTTTGTAATCCGGATTTTTTCTATCTGAATATAATTCTAAAGATTTTTGGATATGATCATTGACCGTATTAAAATTCGAATCAATAGCTTCTTCTATCTCCTCAATTTCCGATTCATTTGTAATATCTACGATTTGGTCATCGATAATTCGATATCCCATTTTTTCTTCTTCGAATATCTCATTTATTTCGCATTTAAAATCTATATCATAATATTCCTCTTGAAGCATAATCTCCAAAACATCAAAACATTGATTCCAAGAAACCTTTTCCCACAATTCATTAAATTCATCAATCAAATATTCATATAAAAATTCTGCTGTATTACTAATGATATACGTATCAATTTTTATTCCAAATTCATCTAATATGTTAATATATAAAGCTTTAATTTCTTTCGCATCTAAATAGTTTTGAAACATCATATTTATTAAGTTTATAACTCTATTTTTACAACTTCTGGAAATACTATTATAGATAATTGCTTTACTGGGCGTAATCCCATTTCTTTCTGAAAATAACATCTAAACACCTTCTTTCAATCTTTTAACTATATTCTTTTGTTTCATTTCTTCATCATATATCTGATCATCAAGATCCATCTTCTCTGACTTCATTGAAGCTCTTTTATACTGTTCTTTTAAGTTGTTTATGTTTGCTTGTATTGCCTGGTATTTCTTGATAATTGATTTGTAATCAAGATCAGCCGTTGGATATACCTTAATCAAATTCAATACACCAATCTTATAGACTATCTGTACGATTTTTGTGTAGTAGTCTTTTAAATTTATTGCTGTTATTTGACTTAGATTCAAATAATTTATTGAATCTCTAATTACTTCTTGTACAACATTATCTTCCAATACCGTTTTCGTTTGATCAATTTTACTAATTCTTTTTGGAGCCACACTAATCCATTCTTTATCCATATGTTCCATCAATAATATTGTTGGTTCCGGAAATGCAGCATGCAGTTGACTTGTTAAATCCGTTAATTGATCATTCTTCTTTAATGTAATTTGCAACACATAAATAGCTTGATAACTATAATCATCATCTCTATAAGCTCTATAATGAATCGTTTGTTCATTTAACAAGCTAACAAGATAAATCGAAGCCACATGACTTTCTATCAATCTTTTATTTTCTGGTGTTGGTTGTAATTGTTCAACCAATGTTTTTACTGGCACTCTTTGTTTTGTAAGAGCTGGTATATTTAATGTTTCTAATACACTCATGATTCCACCACCAGGAATGACACTAATTCAAAATCATTCAATCCACTAACTGTATTGTCCAATAAGGTTGCCTGGCCTAATTGAAATAAAGATTGAATTCCTTTTTGCTCGACAATACCCTTAATGTCATAAACAGCTTTTTCTAATAAATCCGTATATTCAGACATGTCTAAACCATTCTTTGTTTTCTTATTAAACTTTTTAACAAGACTTTCAATCGGCTCACTCTTTGTCTGACATAACACTTTATATAAATCTAATATCTTCTTTGGATTCGTATTCTTTACATGAATAGAACCATCTGAATTTACATACACTAAATAATAAGGATATAAAGAAGTAGCTAATTCCTGGCTATCCGTATGTTTCTTTTGTTTTAAACAATAAATAACACCCTCAACACACTCTTCTTTATTTTTATCCGGAATATCTGTTACTGCATAAACACCAGTTGGATACTTCTCTAATACATTTGGATTTTCTTTCATAAAACGATCCAAAGACATAATATAATCATCTAAAGTTAAGTCTGTAATAGAAATACCACCCTGTAAATCTTCAACATCTAATACTTCATTTTGAAGTTGTTTTAACTGATTCCTACGATATTCCAGGTTCTTACTTTCTGCTGACAATAAGTCATCATCACCAGTAGCTGATAAGTCCAACATAACCATTCGATTTTTAACTCTATGTTCTAGATTAATATATTCATCTAATTCCATATTTGGCCAGAAATTCACTAACTGAATCACTTTATTGATAGATCCAATACGATCAATACGACCAAATCTTTGAACAATTCTTACTGGATTCCAGTGAATATCATAGTTAATCAAATAATCACAATCCTGTAAATTTTGTCCTTCTGAAATACAATCTGTCGCAATCAATATATCGATTTGTTTTTTGTTTACATCCAAATGGTTGGATCTAGGTGAAAAGTGCGTTAAGATCTCTTCAAATTGATTTGAAACGGTCTTTAAATTTGTTCGAACACCACTACCACCTGTAACCAATCCACAATATAATCCATGCTCTTTTAATAGCCAATCATGAATATTGGCATATAAATATTCAGCTGTGTCTGAGAAAGAAGTAAAGATAATAATCTTCTTATTACTAGTATTAATTGGATTCTTAATCTTTTTAGAAATGTGATTCTTTAAATCCAATAACTTACTGTCTTTATCCGGAGTTACATCAATCGATTGATATAGTAATTCTTCCAATATCTTACGATCTTCTGCAAGGTCTTCTCTTAGTCTTAAGGCATCTAAATCTTTTACCTTAATTTTAATTTTTCCACCAACTTCATAATCAAAATCATCATCCTCTACATCTGAAAATGTATCATTATCTAAATCATAACTTTGACCTTTATCAAGGATATCCATCATAATTTCAATTTGCTTTAGAATTCTTTCTAAAGTCAAAGTAAATGAATTAATAGAACTCTCTAATCGCTTAAAGATATTCACTCGCATCAAGTTAACAATATTCTTTTCACGATCCACCTGCTTAAACTTGCTGGCACCACCCTTTACTTCCTGGTCATATAATTCTTCATAATAAGCCAGTTTACTTGGTAATACATAAAGCATTGGAGAATAAATAGATAAATGCAGTTTGGCAATCATTCCATTAACTACACTTAATGCAGGAAACTTATTATTTATATCAATATCCGACTTAACAGAAACAGGTTTTAAACGAGTTGGAAATTCACCAATATCTATTGTATCATAATAAGTCTGAATTTGTTTTCTACTACGGGCAATCGTTACTGTATTCAACAAATTAAAGAAATTATAATCTAACATTGGAAGAAGATTCGCCGTTGTTTGTTTTTCTTCCGGAAGCTTTGACCATTCCTTAAACTTAGCTTGCGCAACACGTAGCGTTGTTTCAATACTATTAATACCCGTCGATTCTTTAAACGCATCATCCTTATCTTCTGTAATAAACATGATCTGGTTCTTTAAGTCTGCCAATCTATTATTTACCGGCGTAGCCGATAACATTAACACTTTTGTCTTAACACCACTTTTAATAATACGATTCATCAATTTCTGATAACGAGTTTCTTTGCCTTTTAATGCCGTATTATTTCTAAAATTATGCGATTCATCAATCACAACCAAATCATAGTTACCCCAGTTGATTGTTTCTAGATTAATATCACCTGATTTGCCTTTATCACGAGATAAATCCGTATGATTCAATACATCATAGTTAAAGCGATCCTCTGCTAAGAAATTTGTCGTACTATTCTCTCTATAGCCAGTCCAGTTACTACGTAATTTCTTTGGACAAAGAACCAATACACGATCATTTCTTAATTCATAATATTTAATGATTGCTAAGGCTTCAAAAGTCTTACCTAAACCAACAGAATCCGCAATAATACATCCATTATATAGTTCAAGCTTTTTAATAGCTCCTACTACTGCATCATGCTGAAAATTATATAGAGCATTCCATATCTTAGTTTTATTAATACCCGTACGCTCTTTAACTCTAGCCATATCATCCATATTCAATAGCTTTTCACCAAAAATATTATAAAGAGTCAAATAATAAAGCAATTCCGGTGAATTTTCTTTATATAAATTAGATAAATGTTTTAACAATTCATCTTTAACGTCTGTCACAATATCTTCATTATTAAAAATTTGATTAATAAACACATGATATTGTTCAATCATCTGTTGATCATCACTAACCGTATTAAAATCAAAACGAATTTGATTCGTATATCCTAAACCATCTTTTGAAAAGGCTACATTATTTCCTTGTATTAAATAACTGCCATCCTTATTTTCAACCAAGATATTACTAGGTGTAACTGAGCCTGACTTAACTACAGATTTAACTTCACCTTTTTCTTTAATAAAGTTATAACACTTAGAAGCAATTTGATTCTGATCCAAGTTATTCTTTAATCCAATCTCTAAATTAAACTCAGAAACATTTCTTTCTCTTTGATGCATTTGAAGCTCAAATTCTTTGACCTCTTTATCATTGGCAATAATACGCTTAATAAAAGTAGGCTCATTAAATAAAAACTTAAACTTTCCACTCTTCTCTAATACTTTTCTAAGCTCCTCAAAAGCATAAATAGTGAAGATAGGTGACGAAATTGTTATTACAGAACCATCTTTCGTATTTTCTTTAACATACTCTCCTACAGCACCAATTTTATTATTATCTAAAACAACCGACATATAACCACCCTAGTATAAAATTATGAATAAATAACAACTTAATTTTATCACAAAAAGACAGATTCTAATTAAAAACCTGTCTTTATATGTCAATCATTTGTTACAGACTAAAGTACTCCTTCACAATATCATCTAACTGCTTACTTAATTCATTGAATGGTTTATTTAAATCCAACGTCTTAACCGATATTTGATTACCATGCATTTGATACGTTTGATCTGGTTGTATTTCTTCATTCGTTCTTGCATACAATAACATACCTGCAACTCTATGTTTTTCATCCTTGAATGTATATTCTTTATTTTTCACATAAGTAAATATTTGATACAAATTATTTGAATGAATCGTATTTTTATTAAATTGAGATTGTGTTGTATGACTATAATACTTGGCATCTATAATCAATACATCATTTTCTTTTTGTAGATGAATATCTGTCTGCATGACTGGAAGCATTTTAGTAAAATCATCATCTACTGCCCAAGGAATTTGAGAAGCTGATACATTTAATTTTGGATAATGCTTTCTATAGTATTCTAAAATGAACTTTTCATACAATCTACACATATGTTGTTCATCAATAAATGTAGCTAGTTTATATTCACCAGACTCAGTAGTCATCAACATTCCATCAATAATCAGCCTACAAATATGTATCAACATATAATAGGTTTGATTATTTCTATGAAAACGAACGTTTGACCAACGAACTTGTTTAGGATCAATTAAATCCACATTTGAAAAATACAATAATTCCTTTTTTAAAGACTGTTTATATTCTCTTTTTACCTTATCACTTCTAAGCAACAATGTTGCCGTTGATTTAATAATTTGATTCAATAAAACATTCTCACTCAATTCATCATACTCACAAGTTAAAACCTGCCTATGTATAGAAGCATTTCTCATACTTTGTTGAATATCAATTTTTCCACGAAGCACTTTTAAATCATCTTTTCGATCAATATATTCCCTATATAAGCCTTGTTTTAACTGAGTGGCAATCCCCTTAGAAAGAATCATCGCAAATAAATCATAGATTTCATCAAAAGATTCAACTGATACATTTCTATAACCATCCTGCCTCAAGCTTTGGAAAGCATAAGACAACATATAATAAATATTATGAATAAAGATGTTTTTATCTTGCGTCATTCAAATACTCCATGAAGATTATTTTCCCAACGTTCTACTTTACTAGGCTCATCAAACCAATATTCGTTTAACATTGGAAGAATATCAAAATCGACAATATCCAATAAAACTTCATTCGTACAAGTATCTAGATTACAAAAATAACTATGACCAATACAGAAACCACTACCCAAAGAATCATCCTTAAGAATTTCATCATTCAAATCCTTAACTTGATCAATTAATTTATCAAATACAGGACTATTCAATTTCTGTTGATACTTCTTGAATCCATCCGTATCAAAACCTGGTTCCATAGTAAAGAAACTAAAACGTCTTCTTAACGCATAATCAATCAAAGCTAAACTTCGATCTGCAGTATTCATCATTCCAATAATATGAAGGTTTTGTGGTACTGAAAAATCTAATCCATTATATGCCAACTTAATTTTATTATCACGATAATCCGGCTCAATTAGCATTAATAATTCCCCAAAAATCTTACTCATATTACCACGATTGATTTCATCAATAATAAAGAAGTAATCTTTGTCAGGATGATTTGAAGCTTTCTGACAAAATTGATAAAAAATACCATACTTCATTTCAAAACCATTCTCACAAGGTTTATATCCAAGCATGAAATCTTCATAGGAATAATTCTGATGAAATTGCACAAATTCAATACGATCATCATCCTTTTCTTCCATGATAGAATAAGCCAATCGCTTAGCCGCAAACGTCTTACCAACACCTGGAGGTCCCTGTAATATAATATTCTTTTTCTTCTTAAGCACAGACACAAAACGATCATACTTAGTATCCGTTACATAAACATCATTCAAGAAATCTTCTTTTGTATATTTATTTACAACCTTATTTGTCTGAACCGGATTCTCTTCACGAATCAAATCAAGAATTTGTTCATATTCATTCTTAGTCAATTTGAACAAGCTTCCCTGAGAACAAACAAAAAACTCCATATTTTCTAATCCGGGACATGCTTTTAACAGGGCAAAATCAACAGGTGAAGATAAAGACTCTACCTTTTTAAAATAAATTTTTTCTCCATCCTGTTCCTTAATCACTTCTAAAATTGCAACGACTTGTTTGATTGGAGTTGATTCATAACCAATAATTATATCTCCAACTTTCGCATCCAAAAAGTTTTGAAACACACGACGCTTATTCCCATTGTCGTTATATAAAGTATAGTTTTGTTCTTTACCAACAGGCATACTCGACATACTCCAAATCTTTGGATTTGCACTTAAAAACCAATAATGTGGTTCAGTTGAAGAATAATTTTCAGTTTCTTCTTTAACACTCAAAGATACTTTTTCCTCTTCATTCTTAGCAGCTTTTTGTCTTTGATTTACAAAATAACCAAAATCAATTGCTAATGTCTTACATTTAGGATCATCATAACAATCATCTTCTAGTTTGCTTTGCACAATTTGTTTTAATTCCTCGTCCTTACATAATTCCTTACTAAGTTCATCATATAATCTAATAAAATTTTTTACGTTGTTTTGATAATCCCCAGCCTTGAAGACATAGCTCGTCTTTAATTCTTTTGACAATGACTTTGCCTCTTCAAATTTATAAATATAATACTTATCTGGATAACGCAACCATAAATATGTTGTTATAGTATTTTCAGTTTGGAAATCACTCTTACCAGGATCCCAATATTTATTTACTAATTGTTTTGATTGAACTTTAAAAGAAACGATTCGATCACATAAATCTTTATTCTCATCAAATAAATTCTTAAACATTTGTCGCACTGTTTCAGGTTCTTTCTCTGCAAATTCCTTTATCATTTTTCCTGGGAAATAATGAGTAGAAGCCAATAAATTAAATGTTTTATCCAAAGAATTCTTTAACATTGTACAAAAGTCAACGGCTTCTATATCCCAATGATCTTGAAACCCCTTGATAGCTTGCCACTTGAATTTTTCATCATCCCATCGAGCCCCTTTTAACTCACTCTTATATTCTTCAAATAATTCTTGAAATCTATTATTATCAATCATAATTTTGTACTCCTTATATCAAAATCCATTATTGCCTCATGATACTCTTCTACACTACTATAGTCACAAGCATCAATGTTTGTGTATTCATTATTTGGATCATACTTGTTTTTCCAAGCCCGCTTTAAAGCCTTAACATAATACTCCTCATACTCAAAATCAAAATCCCATTCATCACGCCACTCTAATCTAGTTCTATAAACATCTATATCATAGGCATAATCATCATAATTTGAATATTTAGATACATCCACATAGTCTTCAAGCTCACATTCAGGATCTTCATATTCTTGCCACTTCTCTTTTAGTGCATTCACATATTCTTTGCAAGTTGAATAATCATATTGATTTACATGAAACTGATTCTTAGGATTATATTTCTCAGCCCAACCATCCTGACACAGCATTTTACCAATCGCAAACCGCAGTATTCTCTTTCTACTTATCATATTCCTAAATTCCTTTTCTTTGATTATACACCAAAAAAGCCGCCATATTATAAACTGGTTCAAAAGTCAAGGACAAATATCTGACAGTTCTTGTTAAATGAGTGT
>OFMA01000607.1_pt1 | contig 26516 bp, 18 predicted proteins | sample 1541011 | NCBI WGS metagenome assembly OFMA01 (sample SAMN04209225, study PRJEB22552) | human gut metagenome | biome: gut; material: feces | host: Homo sapiens | place: USA: Oklahoma
TTAGAAGAGATGAATCTCCAAATCAAATCTTCGTCAGAAAAGTTTAGACGACTTCATTTAAAATAACTTTCAGGTGAATGCTGAACACAAGGGTCAGCACCTGCATATTTGGCAAAGGTCAAACAAATTAGCGAAAAAATGAAATATTCAGCATCTAAATTTTGTCAATTTGCTTTGCCATCCGTTTTTTTCGAGAGTTCATTTGCCGCCATTTGTTGTTCCGTTTTGTTTCGCTTGTCCTCGGCGGCTTTTTCCTTTTTCTGGATAATGTTGATAAAGGCCGAACTGATGATACCCGTGGGAATGGCAATCATGGCAATGCCGATGAGGCTGATGATGCAACTGAGCAGTTTGCCAAGCGGCGTAATGGGGTAAATGTCGCCGTAGCCCACCGTCGTAAAGGCCACGATGGCCCACCAAAGGCTGTCGCCCACATTTTTGAACACGTCGGGCTGTGCGTCGCGCTCAATGTAGTACATCAGTATGGCCGAAAAGCACACCATGATGAAGCAGGCGGTGTAGGCCGTGGTGAGTTCGTCGCGAACCGACGACAGGGCACGCCCAATGAGCTGAAACGACTGGGAGTGGCGAATGAGCTTGAAAATGATGAAAATGTAGGGCAAAACAATGATGTGAACCGTCGGCGTGTTCCAGTAAAAGTACGAAAGTACGCAGGGAAGTATGGCTACAAAGTCGACAAAGCCGTAGAACGAAAACAGATACTTCAGCCGGGCCTTGCCCTTGCGCAGGGTGGGGTGAAGCGAAGGGGCGGCAAAAATGCGCGCGGCAAATTCAAGCAAAAATACAAACGACGATATGTAGGTGATGGTGAACAATTCGACGCGGAACGGGGCCAGACTTTCGAACGAGGTGCCCATGACGGCTGCTATGGATAGGGTGATAAAAAACAGCACAAAGTAGTGTACAAACTTTCCGGTGAGGAAATGCTGTACGGCATAATAGAGTTTCATACGTGGCAATAGTTTAGACGGTGCAAAGGTATATCATTTCGGCAGGCAGTCAAAACAATATGTTCGGTTTTCAATCATTCCAACAGCTGTTTGCCCTCCAAACACCTTGTGTGCAGGTGTAATGCATACTTCTCCAGAAAGGTGAAATGTGGTTAATTTTCAAAGCCTTTTTCGCAGTCCTTATCGGTGCCTTTCAGTCCCATTCAGCCCCCTTTGTCCCAATAATGCCGTGCTTGTTCGAATTAGTTCCGCGCTTGTTGAAATTAGTTCCGTGCTAGTTCGAATTAGTTCCGAGCTTGTTGAAATTAGTTCCGAGCTAGTTTGCAAAATCTTTGAATTATTTCTGAGAATCTCGGAATTGCTGAAAATCAGCACTTTCAGAAAAATTCGAAAACGAAGAACTACGGCTCGCAGTTTCGTCCGCTCTCCGCCCAACCGGCCAATCCGTTTGTTTTGCGTTTATTGCCCCACAATGACGAATTTTAAGACTGCCGCGCACGCATCACAGCGTTGCTTTGCAATGGCGACATTCGGCGAGAACCAAGGTTCAAGTGGTGAAAGTAATTTGGAATGGTTCAGCATTGGGCTTGCACAGATATGGGCACAGAAAAAACTACTACGGCACAATAACGCAATTCAAATGTAAAAATATTTTTGAACACCTACTTCTATGTTGTGAAACATAGAAGTAGTCTAAACTTTTCTGACGAAGATTTGATATGGAGATTAATCTCTTCTACATTCAATTTTCACCTTTCTTTTTGGCCGTTTTTTGACCTTTCATCAGTCGTGTAGTTCGCTACACTCCTTCTTCAAGGCCCAAAAACGCCTCAAAAATTAAGGCAAATCTTGAATTTCATAAAAGTTCAGACGACTTCATAATAAAAAATGCTATATAGTGAAATATTTTTGTTGCGTAAAATGAAACTTTTTACAGGCTCTTATTTTGATGGCTCTTTGTTGAATTTCCATATCAGGTGCAGCATCACATTTCGTGTAAGCGTATTGCTGATGGTTTCAACACGTCCTTGTGCATTCAGTGTTTTGCGCACTGCACTAAGTTGGCCCAGTAAATCGTGTATTGACAGTTTCATCAGCCATGATTTCCGCTTATCAATGCTGCGAGTCAAACCGGCATTCCATACCCATTCATTGGTATTCATGGATGAATCTTCGTAGCCGCGACGCATAAACAGATTCAAATCGGTACTTAAATCAACATCAAACGGCAATGGTGCTTTCAGACTGAGCGTGTATAGATAGTCAATTTGATTGAGCGTTTTAAAATTCTTTTGTGTGGAGGTAAGACGTTCCCAATCGGCAGATGCCTTGAATGCCGCGTGCCATTTGTTATAACGATAATCAATACCCACATTGGGAGAAACGTGCAGATTATGCACAACGCTTTGGCAATAATTGGCTGTTTCATCCGTATTGGCAAAATCGACACTGCGATTCAGTTTTACGTCGCTACCTATATGGATGAACCAATACTTTTTTTTGCCAACCGATTGACTGATACTCGCTATAGCCCACAAGCCGCGGTTCCCGTCAATGTTCCACGGTGTATAAGTATAGCCGCCGGTTTGTGGATTAAATTGACGAAACTGCCCTATGGCATTATCAATCGTATGTAAGGAAAGCCTTAAATTCCATTGTCGCATTTTTTCTTGCTGAAATCCGCTCCATGTGGCCGATAAATAATATTCATAGGACGACTTTAACGACGGATTGCCAAGATATACGGACAAAGGATTGCTGTTGTCACAAACATCAAGCATTAAAGTTTGCGATGGTGACTTGTGTTGCATATTAAATAGTAGCTCAAATCCTTTTAAACCCAAAGTTACTTGTGGCAATGTATATATTTCTTTTCGGACATGTGCATATTCAGCTTTTGGCCGCCATTCGTTCAAACGTTCATAAGTGAAGTGGAGTGGAATCCTAGCTTGTACTTGCAGATTTCCGGTTCGATAAGACCATCTCAATTCCGTTATATGATACCGACCCAAATTTGTACGGTGATAACTGTTCAGTGAATCCATACAATGCTTGTATAAATTGGCTGCAGACGGAAGTTGCCCGATGGGAATTCTGTCGGGCATCCATTCATCTCCCAATTTGTCTAATCTGAACAACATACGTTCCGAAGAACTGTGTTGCTGCGTGTATCTATAAGTAAAATGCAAGTTATTAGTTTGGCGGATACCGGATTTTTTTATAATAGGATAATCAGCAATTACTCTGAAAATGTAGCTACTGGTCGGTCGGTTGTCATAACGGTTACGTTTGTCAGCAGAGCCATTTGCCGTAAGCAGTTTGTAGTGCTGCATATCATAGCCCCACTCATGGTTATACGTGTAATGCGCTTGCAAACCCAGTGGATTCATGTGCAAGGCTTTAAGCCCTATCTGCGTGTCTGCATTTCCGCTTGCACCCCATTGATGCGTACGGCTACGGTTCTGAGTGTCAAGCAGATGTAAAAAATCTTTGCCACAGTCGTTGGTTGTGATTATGGAATCCAAGCCCTCATGTCCCAGCAGTCTGTTTCCTTGGGCTGAATGGTTTTGATCATTCTTCCGTCCGTAAGCATACGAGAAAGCCGGAGAAAAGCGTACGTATATTTTAGGAAAAATAAAAATAAAACCATTATCCCAATTTACCGAAGTATTCTTATTTTGCAGTTTTGCGAATGTTGTGGTGTGTGAAAAACTTGTTTCGGGTAAAAATGAAGTAGCAGATGTGAATTGTTCCAAGCTGCTATCATCTATGCTTGTTTTAAGTGTCGTGTTATAACGTATTTTCTGATTGTGATTTTCGATGTAGTAAAATGCCCCTATTTCCGTTTTTTTCGTAATGCCCTCTTTTTGCATATATTCATCCCAATTTCCTGAATCGGTTTGCGGACTGCCATTCATATTGATATTATTACCGGTAGCATAGAGGGCAATGCGTGATTTGTCGGAAAAGCGCATCCCAAACAAACGCGCCAATAAAGGTTTTGACTGATAAACCGAATGTGCCAATTCGGCATTGGCAATGTAACCATGTGCATACTGTGGTTTCAGAGCAATATCCAACACCCAAGGGTCGTCCTTGCGTGGTTCTTTTTCGTCTGACGAGCGCGTCAAATAGGCATTGTCCGGTGTTTTTTGATAAGCTTTTACTTTATTGACCATGTAAGCCGGAAGGTTTTGCAGGGCTACTTTGGGGTCGCCGTTGAAGAAATCCTTTCCATTGACTAACAAACTGCTGACGAAATGTCCGTTTACAGTAATGCGTCCACCCGATTCCAGTTGCACTCCGGGAAGTTGTTTGATGAGTTCGTCAAGCATGGAACCTTCTGCCAGTTGGAATGCATTGGCATCGTAAATCAGTGTATCTCCTTTCATGACCATCATTATCCGAGTGGCTGATACCACCGCTTCGTTTAGGCTTCTGACCGTTTTTCTTTGCATTTGTACAGAGCCAATGTTTCGTTGCACTTCACCGTGTTTTGCTTCTGATGGGAGTATGTTTAAATTATAATAGGAGGTTTCGTATCCTTCGCATTCAATGCGGACAATGCGCTTAAATGGTAATATCGCATCATTGTTGTCGTAAGCATACATATATCGTTTAATCACATCGCCCAAAAATGTGACGCGTCTGAATGTATCAACTTCCGTACTGTCGACTGGAGAAAGGAGCGATATACGAGCTTGCGTTAAGGTGGATGCCGTAATTGCATCGACAGGATTCGCTGTCACAGAAAGGTAGGTTTTTTGAGCAAAAGCTATGACAGAAATGTAAAACAGAATTATAAATGATATCTGACGTGTATGCATAGATTTCGTTTTTTTGATGAAATGGAAATGCCCCGAACATACCTATAAGGTTGCTTCATAGGCATTTCCGATCAAGATTACGGAGTTACACTTAAACAAGCGCTGTCAGCACCGGTTAAAGTCACACCACCCACTTCAGCTTTGCAATGACATGTAACATTAGTGGAAGAAACCGTAGCTTTGCAAGTACCTGCATAGCTAACACCTCCACTGGTAACATTACAAGGAGCGTCAGCATTGCATTTAGCGATTAAGTTGCTGTCGCTACCACTGCCTCCACGAAGATTCTTCATTTCCTCATTGCTAAGGATTTTTGCATTATTCAATGCAATAGGCTTAATACTTTTCATAACCAAAAAGAGTTAAATGTTAATAATGTGAATTATATAGTCGAAAGAACGGCTCTTTGTATAGCCTTTCCTTGTATTCCGTTACATAACCTACTTAGTAGAAGGAATATAGAGGGGTAAATTATGAGCATCTGTTTAAAGCAAAAATGCGTGAAAATATTTGATAAAAATCGTAGAAGATATGGTTATCATCAAGTAGGTTGTTTTCATTAAGTAGAGCGTATGCATCAAGTAATTTTTTCAGATGCTCTGTATAGCTTCCTGATTTATTTTTTATCAAAAAATCCAAGAGTTCATTACGAATTCGCCCTGCTGTTTCGAGTTGCTGTTGGCTGTGTATTTGACTTACTTGACTTTTTGAAATGCGGTATTCAATCAATGGTTGGGGAATGACATAAAGTGCTCCGCCAAGGCAAGCAATTTCAGCCCACAATTGATAATCCTCTGCATAGATATACTCCGGGCTGTATTTTAACTGATGAGTTCGGATATAATCTGTACGAAGCATGACCGTTGGATGAGCGATGAAGTTGCCCAGCAAAAGAAGATGGACAAACGGATGGATAATTCCTTGTATCCCGGAATTGTATATTTCAGTTCCTCCCATTAGCTGCATATACGAAGCGCATATTTTGATGTTGATGTCTGCATCAAGCACAGCAACTTGTTCTTCTAAACGTGTAGGGAACATTTTATCGTCTGCATCCATTCGGGCAATGTATTTACCGCGAGCAATTGTTAGTCCATAGTTGAGCGTAGCTATGTAATTATGATTTCGTTTTATCAAGTGAATACGCTCGTCCATAATATGGTCTAAGAAATCTGTACAACCATCCGTCGAGCCATCATCCAGAATGAGCAGTTCAAAAGATGTGTAGGTTTGGCTTAAAATGCTTTCTACAGCCTCCGAAAGATATGCTCCTGCATTATATACCGGAAGCAGAATGCTAACTATTGGCATGTGAGTTACTTTATTCATTCTTTTTATTTTTACTCCAGTTGAAATTATAGTTCACAGTGAACATAAAGTAGCGAGGCAACACGTTTGTATAGTGTTCTTTGCGCCCCATAGCGGTTATTTCGTTACTGTAGTTATTGGCTTGTGCCAGTATGTCGTGCACCTTGAGGTGAATGCCGAGGTGGTTGTTGAGAAAATACTTTGACAATGAAGCGTCCCATTTAATCACTGTGCGGTTGAGAACGGCTTGACTGTTGCCGGCGTAAAAAGTCGCTTTTATCAGGGTAGAGAATTGAATATCCCAAGGAAGCGTGTAATTTAAATCACCATATAATACGGTTTCACGATATTTCTCGCTCATGTCCGGTTGGGTAACATGGCGGAAAGCCGTACTCCAACGACCGTAAAAACGAAACCGATTACCCATCGTAGCACGTAGCGAAAGCCAAGGTGTAAGCCCGACATTGCGGAGTAAACCGGTTGCTTTCGCACTTTCTTCTGCAAGGAATGACATATTCTCGGTTTGAAAATAATCGGCAATGATGGATGCAGATAGGTAAAAACGCTTTTTCCTGTCAAGTGGAGAAGATAACTCTACACTGCCTCGTACGGTATGTGTACGCGAGGTATTGACCGGTTGATAGGTGCGGATTCCTGTAGCAGGATCAAAAATAGACTGCATTGTCACATCGTTGTGAAGGCGGCGGTAAGTGGCATTGACATTGAACGCCCTACCGCTTTTTCTATGTTGCAGGCGGTAGGCAGAATTCAATTCGTGCGTGAACAAGTTGCCAAGGTCTGCGTTGCCGACAAAACGGTTTAAGGGGTCTGAGGAATCGCGAATGGGCAAAAGAAGCATCAATGCCGGCATGGATGGCTTGCCTTGATAGTCGGCATTCCATTCCGGTATCCATGTGCGTCCTTCACTTTTTTCGTATTTCCATTTTAGTGTGAGATTTGGACTAAAGAAAAATCCCTCACGCTGTGGTCTGTATTTGTTGTTTTCGCGGTGATAGTTGAGCGTTCGGTGTTGATAGTAAAAAGATTCGTCGGCCTCGATTAGCAATGAAGTACCTCGTTCAAAGAATACCTTGTGCGACAAATGTATGCCGGCTTCAGCCTTTTCGTCTTTTTCTGTGGAATAGTAGCTGTTTGTTCCGTCCAAACAGAAAGTCTTCCATTCGGTTTGTGGCAGAAGCCCCAAACTCTCTACTCCCCAGCTTTGCCGGTCGGACCATTCAGACATACGCTCCAAACGATACTCGGGATGATTGACAGTTCCGTAACGATAAGCGTATCGGAAAAATGGTTTCACTATACCATTGTAGCGTGCTAAACGTTCGTATTGATGCGTCCAATCCAATTCGGTATGGAGTTTTGAATAGTTGTCGTGATGGTACTTATAATAGCGACGTGCATCGGTAACTCCGTCATCATAAGTAGTTAAACGGTAATTGGAAAAGTCATTACGTGTTAGCGACTCATGTTTGAGCGAAGCTCTGAAGTTGAGTGTGTTGCTACCAAAAACGAATGAAGAATGCCACTTCGGATAGTGCGTAAAACTTCGTAAACGAGATAGGCTGGGGTTGAGCAAACTATAGAGTAGGTTATTCTCGTCTGCCAAACTTTCTTCGAGACGAATGATGCTATCAAGTTGTATCTCCTCCCAAGCTTCCTTGGCGGGCTGGTAATAAGAAAGGCTATGGCTGTCAAGGGTGGTACGAGTGCGGATATAGTCAAAGTTGTAATTCAATGAATGTTGCCATCGCTGAAATTTACGTACACGCAGGGAGGATGAAGCAGAGGCTGTCAGTTCTTCGCCATCAATACTTTCTGCTTGACGACTCATGAAATTGTGCGGTGAGAGATAAGTTTCATGGTTTTGCCATGTTTTTATATCTGTATCTTTGCGGCTGACAGTTCCTTCGGAAGTAAACCGCCAGTTTTTGTTAGGTTCCATATTAAAGGAAAAACGAACGGTTTTGGTACTGATTTTTCCCGACGGATAGCTCTCTTGTGTATTAGCCATATCCATCATTCGTCGGTTTTGATTAAAGTTGTTAATATCGGCGTTAATGGTAAACATTTGTCGCTCGTCGAAACGCATAAGAAAAGCCTGACCACCCCAAAGGGCATCAGTGCCACCATCAGCCGATAGTTTGGCCATCCATACACCGTTGTATTTCCGCTTGAGATGTACGTCCATCACATAACTCTTATCGTGCATATCTCGACCGGTGAGTTCCGATTGTTCACCGGCTTTATCGTAAACCTTGATTCGATTCACAATATATGCGGGTAAGTTATCGAGTGCAGTTTGAATATTACCTTGAAAGAAGTCTTTACCGCTGATAAGGAGGTTGTCCACACGTTTACCATTGATTCGTACTTCACCGTCTGTCATTTCCGCCCCGGGCAACTGTTTGATAAGTTTGCGGAGAGATTCGGTTTGTGCCACATTAAAGGCATCGGCATTATAAATGAGCGTATCTCCTTTGTAAAACATTTTAATGCGCGTGGCTTTTACCTCTGCATCTTTGAGTTGTATATCCTTAGCACAAGGAGCAAGGTATATTGTGGGGATGTGAACAAAGGAACTTTCAGCATTGGGCTCGATCTTGCAATAATAGTCTTTAAAGTTATTAGCTTGTACAACGAGTAAAAAGGTTTTTTGCCTTGAAACTACAAAAGAGAATGTGGCACCGTTATACTTATCGGCATAGGTATTAGACCAGTTATCTCCCTTTTCTGTTATTAAACGGTAGCGTGTGGTGTCTGTTGCCAAAATGGTTGAACTGTCGGCTGTCATTAGTTTAACGATGGCACGATTTAGCCCCTCTTGTGTCAGTGCATTGCAGACATCACCACTGATGCGGATATGTTGAGCATAAACAGCATTAAAAAATCCTGCGAGTAAAACCAATAAATGTATTCTTATATTCATAAGCTATCAGAGTAAGGAGGTGTCATGGTTCATTAAAATATAAGGCATCTTTAAAAGTATTGATATTCAGCGTGCTGTCATTATACTGGTTAGGCAAATGAAAAAACCTGTGATTTCAAAACTCTCATGATTCGTCCGAACCGGATTGGTTTATTCTACCAGCCAATAGTGCTAAGAGATGAAGAACTTTTTGATTAGTTCTTCATCTCATTTTAATTTCAGCCTCATACTATTACAATATACAAAGCTAAACTGTGCACTCTAGCTGTTCAATTTAATCAAAAAAATTAGACTAGCATTACACAACACGAGTTGTAGATGATGTACCATCACAAAATTTGGTAAGAATGTTGCTTATTCCACTACATGTAACGCCAGAACCATCCTTTGCAATACATGAACCATTGCAATCTGTCATCGATACAGATGGTTGAGAACCACAATCAGCAACACAACTAGTCAAACCACTGTCGTTACCACTGCCTCCGAAGAGGTTTTTCATTTCCTCATTGCTAAGGATTTTCGCTTCCTTCAAAGCGATAGGCTTAATACTTTTCATAGTTGAAAAATAATTAAATTATTAATAAAGTGAATTATCTAGTCGAAAACCGACTTTGTATGAATTAAGTTATGATATCCCTCTCTCATAGCGGAGAGAGAGTAATGCATTGTCAGATACTCCTTTGCATGATGACGAATTGACATTCGTATATCTTCATCAAGACAAAGAGCATAATCCAAAGTATGTTCAAGACTTTCTGACAGATTTGGTTCGATTGGTGCAACGAGTGCATTATAATTAGAATGAAACATATCAGTTAGTCCGTTTCCATCTGTTGTTACAATGAGTAAACCATTGGCCATCATTTCCATACCGGTGTAGCTACATTGTTCTGAATAAGAAGGTAAAACACCAATGTCTGAGATTTGATACCATTTTTGCAATTGTTCCGTAGGAATTAGCCCCGTATAAGTGATATGTGATGCACTATGTGGTGTAAGTTTTGCAAAATCGTTGAATCTATACACTTCACCAGCTATCACCAAACGCAATCGATTATCTGACTTCCACAGATTTTCAAATGCTGTTAATAGTTCCTCAATACCTTTTGATTTTACTGTACGACCTACAAAGAGAAGTAGTAGTTCGCCTTGTCCAATCCCCATATCTGTGCGTAATTGTTTTCGCATAGTGGGGGTGTATTGACAATAAGTTTCAGAATAGCCATTGGGGATGAGATGAATCTTTTCCTTTGAAACCTTGTAGGTATCAAGAAGTAATTTTTTGGTACTTTCAGATAGGCATATTACTTTATCTACCATTTGGTACATTCGGCATTCCTGTCTAAAATATCTTTTGCAGAATAATTCCTTTTCATATATTTTCTTGTGTGGATAGTTTTTGGAAATAATTTCATGCAAACGCTTACGATTTCCCAAAAGTGAGGCTGTCCATCCTTGATCGTGAATGGTGAAAACGATTTTCGATTTTTTATAAAGTTTGCGGAGAGACTTGAGAAATTCTACACATGGCGAATGATTAATGAAAAATATATTGTCTTTATTGTCAGCTACATACATCCTTAAAATGGGCCAACACAAAGAACCGCTTTCCAACATACGCCCTCCATTACATATTGGGAAACAATAGTAAGTACAACCTCTACGCTTATAGAAACAAAATTCTTTTTCTTCAGAGTTAAAAGAAATAAAATTAGTTTCTACGTCTAATCCTTGCATGCAATCAAGCAAACATCGCATATAGGTGCCAACGCCATTTTGTTTTGAAGATAGATGCTCGTCAACTATAAATACTCTTTTCTTTGTCATACGCTTTCATTGTTATGGAGTTGTAATTCCATATAGCCGGCAAGACCTTTATGAAGACCTAATAAATTATATGGAGCACGCTTCATCGGTTTGACAAATTGCGATAAATCAAGAGAATATGAACATTGTCCATTTATGGCCTTAACAAGCATTTTGTGCATTTTTTCCCACTGAGGATTCTGTGGAAAGCACTCCTGTCGATGTTGCAACACCAATATCCATTCTTTAAGGTATTGACTGTCAAACGCAGACCGCTCTTGTAAAACAGCCCCTTGTATATGCGCAATTACATAATGAAACAAACCTGTGAATCCTGTTTCTATGGTATCATCCGTCATACGACGTATATCTACGCTCATAATTCGATCATCCATTTCTCGGGTAAGCTCTACACCACAGCCTTTCATATATCCGTTCTGTATGAGATATTCTACTCCCCAACCAACTCCAGCCATGCCATTTCCAAAGTTAATGGATTCGGTCTTAGTAATGTTTTTTAAAATTTGTTCCATTAGATAATCTGAAACATATTCAATAAAAGGCATTTTATGTACTCTTGCATAATGAGTAAGTACTAACATAATACCTGTCATTCCATCAAAAAGCCCCCACGCCGTAGGAACATCGTGAGAATGAAGAATAAGATGATGGAGCATTTTTTGATCATGCGTAATTTTATATGTTTCCATTTATTACCTTTATTAAGTGATATACTGCATATCCTCTATTTTATATCCGTATGGTATTTTATAACCATTTACCAAAATAGTAGGGGTTGCATTTAGCTTTGTACTATTTCGCCATTGTTCATGTCGTTTAAATTCAAGTTCTATATTCGCTGAATCCATATTAAGATGTAAATTGTCAAAGAAATGTTCTTGAAGAAACTTTCCTTTGTTGTACCATTGTGTATAAATCTCCCAAGCTTTTTCTGCACCATATTGTTGATAAACAGCAATTAAATATTTATTGATTATATTCCATTCCGGAGAAAAGGAAGTAAAGACATAACGTATTAAACAGGAATTTGAAGCATATAATTTCTGCAAACGTTCGTGCATATTTGCACACGGATTACAATAGGGATTGCTAAATATTGTTATTATCTTATTAGATTTTTTTGTTCCAAATTCAATGGAAGATTCAACTGTATCGTATTTAGCTCCCTCATGCAATAATAAATCAAACACTTTATCGTTCATTTTTAAATGATTATATTCCCATCGAGTTCGCTGCAATTGAAATGAATTGGCAAGAAGTGGAATAAACTTGTTTATAATCAAAGTACTACAGATATAGGCTGAAATCAAGCAAACAATCACCAATCCATCACATTTAACTATTTGAAAATAAAATCCTCCAAGCAAATAGCACAAGAATTGCACAAAGACTATACCTTGCACCATCAAACAAATAGGACACCATTGTGACAATCGATGTTGATACCATACACTCCATACACTATAAAGTAAAGAAAGTGCTGCAACATAGGATAATATGAATTGGCTTCTATCGGAAATCATTAAGCTTATGAAGTTTACTAAGAAATAACTAAAACCTATCTCGGACCAAGAATACCGCTTTAATAATTTAGCCGAGCTACTTTCCAATACATTGTTACAACTGCTAGCTTTAAAGGCATGACAGAAACTTTCCGCTAATGAGTTATGAATCTTCATTTGCTGAGTAATAAGCATGCCGGAAAAGAAACATCCTAATATCGACAGCATCATCAATATGAATTTAATACAGGAAGCAATGGAGTTCCCTATAATGAACATACCGAATAAAACCGCAGCACTAATCGCAATACCTAAATACTCAATATTATTCAAACGTTGATTGAAAAGGTGTTGTTTGTAATTTGGCTCAATGCTTCCATCATCAGATTGAAATATCAGGACATGTCCCGAACAATTATTTATGAAATCTGACGATGTGAGATTGTTGTCCACGCCATACATTTCAAATATGACGTTTCCATTATTTATTTTTTTTACAAGGGCGTAGTCGTTAGCAAATTTAACGACAAATGGAATCGGAAGATTAAGAAGCATTTTCTTGTCTTGAAAAAATAATCCTTTAGTTTCAATGTTGTATTTCTCGCATAATGATTTCAAGCCGAAAAATGTATATTTATAAGGATGTTCTTCAAAGGCATTCAATGCAAAACTTTTGGTGAAAGGTATATGTAATTCACGCAAAATAGAAATGAATATATTCGTAGACATTTATGTATGATGTTTATTTAACGTTGTATGTTTGCTTTGATTTTTTATGTTTGTAAATGTATTATCTTTTTGGGTAATATACAAAAGAAAATAAGATAAAAACACACATATATGTTATAAAACATAATAAAATGCTGCAAATTAGAGTATTGATTGCATAGAATGATACTTGTGTTTTCCTCGATGTGTGTTGATGCAAAAAAAATCCTGCTTTTCCGGGCAGTACCGGGAAGGCAGGATTTTTTTGATTTTGAAAAGTAAAGTACGAAAGGTTCACCGGCGCTTTTGAAAGCGGAAGGTAAGGTCGTCGAGCGAACCGTCGGGCAGCACTTTGTAAAAGCGCTGGTTCGTGTCGGGCGAACTGAGCGGCCCGCATTGCGGACGGTAGGGCCCTAACTTTACATAATTAAAGGCCGATTGCAGCACAGCAGATTCGGGTAGCTGCGTGCGTCCCGAGTACCAGCCCGTTTTGTAGCGGCGGTCGAAGTGTCGGCGCACATACTGCAGGTGCGATGCCACGGTTTGCGGATCGTTGTCGCCCCCCATGAGCGCCACGCAGGTAATTTCGCCGGCATACGATTCGATGAGCGCCTCAAGCCTTTGCAGGGTCAGTTCCTCGCCCACATCGCCGCGCAGATAGGCACTGTGGCAACCTGTGCAGCCATTCGGACAGCACGAGAGGTTGATGGCCAGCGTCACTTCGTCGGGAAATTCCTGAAACACGATGTCGTGGTTTACGTATTTAAGCATAATCAGCCTTGATTTTTAGAGTGTGTGGTAAGCAGGTGGAAAGGAATAGCCCGTTAGGCATCCACCTTTTGATAGTAACGGCGCGAAGCCTCCTTCTGGCGGTCGAGCGAGAAGTTCGACACACGCTTCAGGTAGCCGATGATGCGCGTCAGGTAGTCGAGGTTCGTTGAGTGGCAATGCGGACATTCGCGCAAGTGGTGCTTGTCGATGTGGCCGCAGTCGTTGCACAGCGTGTTCGGAATGTTGAACGTAAAGTAGTTGCATCCCTCCTTGGCCGCCACGCGGAGCAGTTGTCGGTATTGCGGAGCCGAAAGGTGTTCGTCGAGGTTCATGTGCAGTGCCGAACCACCCGTGAGGTGCTCAATGAAGCGGCGTCCGTGCAGGCGGAACTTTTCGATGATGTCGGTTTGCTCGTCCTCGACCACATAGAAGTACGAGTTGTAGCAGTCGCGCGGCACGTAGTAGCCATCCTCGCGGTCCCAGCGTGCGTGCTTCACACCCACGTTTTCGGCCGGAATCATTTCGCAGTTGAACATCACCTCCTTCGTGCGGTACTGGCGGTTGTAGTGTTCGATGAGGCCCAGGATGTTGCCGACAAACTGTTCGTACTCCGTGTTATCGCTGATGGTGATTCCCAGGCTCTCGGCCGCTTCGACCATGCCGTTTACCCCGATGGTGAGATACTGACGCTTGATGTTGATGTAGCCGGCATCGAAGAGCGGAAGCATGCCCTTGTTGAGCATATCTTTCAGGTTTTCGTTGTAGGCTAGCTGCACCTTGTGCATGAGGTCGATGATTTCGGCCAGGAAGTCGGTATAGGGGCGTCCTTCGCGCGTGGCCTGCTGTACGCAGCGGTTCAGGTTGACCGTGAGTACCGACTTTGAGCCCGTCGACACACCGCCTGCACCGAGGGTGTAGCTGAAGCCGTTGTCCTGAATTTCGTTGCGCAGGCGGCAGCACGAAGCCAGCGAGTCGGCGTTGTCGCTCATGTAGGTGAAGAAACTGTGACCCTCGGCATACATCTGTGCCGTGAAGTCGGCATATTCCTTGTCGAGCACATCGCCGTCTTTCGAAAGCAGTGCCATGGTTTCAACCGGGAAGGTGAGCACGGCCTTGGTGCGCTCCTGATTGAACCAACGCATGAAGCGACGTTGCAGCCAGTCGAGCGCAGGCCATGACGGACGCGAACCGTCGGGGAAACGGAATTCGCCGAAAATGCTGTCGAAGTAGAACTTATCGTAGTACGAAATGTTCCAGAACACTGACTGGAAGTTGCGTGCGCCCGTGGGCTGGTTGATGGAGTAGACGATTTGTTCGAAGCAGTCGGTAATTACCTTGTCGATGGTGCGCTGACGCGACGAAAGGTCGACTACGCGTTCGGGGTGCGTGTAGTAGTCTTGGCCATATTCCGATTCGATGAAGTGGCTCATGTACATCAGGAATTCGGGCGTGGCGCAAGCACCTGAAAGCATGGACGACACCATGAACACCATGTTGACGAATCCGCCGCAGAACGATTTCAGGTTTGTCGGTGCCGTAGAGTTTCCGCCAATTTCCTTGGTGCCGTTGAGCAACCAAGGGTACATGGTAATCGAAGCACAGTAGTTGGCCAGCGAAGTTTCATCGTTCTTGTAAATGTAGTGATTGTTGAGCAAGTACAGGTAGCGGTCGGCCAGCTGTTTGCCATACATATTCTTGATGCGGTCGCAGAGCAGTCGGCGGTTCAGGCGTATGAATCCCTGTTTGGGCAGTTCGCCGATGAGTGTGGCAATGTTTTTGTTTTCGACATTGGCGTTGGCATCGTACTTCGAACCACTGGCCGGATTGGCCGAATTGCAGTAATTGATGAGGAAACGTAGCTTGTCGGCTGTTTCGCGGTCGGTCTCGTGCTCTTTGCGGTAAAGCATGAAGGCCTTGGCCACGCTGAAGTACTGTTCGGCCATCAGTGCCACTTCCACTTGATTCTGAATTTCTTCAACAGTCATGCCCTCGCTGATGTTCAGGCGTTTAACCAGATTGTTCATGCCCTCGGCATCGATGTTGACATGTTGCGAGCGGAAAGCCTTGTCCAAGGCATTCTTAATTTTCTCGATAGAAAAGCGTTCGGTAGATCCGTCGCGTTTGGTGATGTTGAAGTTTGCAGTAATCATAAGTGTAAATGGTTATATATATCTTGTATGTCGTAAGTTTGTTGCGAAGTGTTTTGCGTAAAAGGGCGCAACAAGTTGAGGGACAAAATCAGTGCCCCCGGTTTTTACCGGCATCCGGTGAATGCAGCAAACGTACTGGCGTTATCTCACATTCTTAGTTTTGGAAAGTAAAATAGTTTTCGTAAAGTAAAGAAAACCGACTTGATGTAGCTCTGAACGGTTTTCGTCGGTAGGTTTGTTGAAGCTCGACTTTGAATAAAGATTTACAGATTAAATTATTCTCATGGCTTGTGAAAGCCCCAAAGTTCCCGGGAGCAATGCGCAAGCAGTCGGCTATGCGGCAGGTATTCTGGCTCGCCCAGCTTAATCAGCCTTCCCAACTATGAGCGAATGAGTCAGTGGCATGAACAGATTAAGCAAAAATTGGGCTTACAGCAGCGGGTACTGCGGCCGATTTACACGGCCTTCCCTCTTAGCAGCCTCGTTTTTGGGTGGAGGCCGAACCGCAATTCGGGTGCAAAGATAGTGAAAGGCGAGCGCACTGGCAAGCGAAAACGTAAGTTTTCGGTGGTCATTGCCGAGCCGCCTCCTATCTTATTAAAAGATAGTGAAAGGCGAGCGCACGCGGCTGAAACGTAAGTTTTCGGTGGCCATTGCCGAGCCGCCTCCTATCTTATTAAAAGATAGTGAAAGGTAAAATGCAGATGAAAAAAGGCAAAAAAAAAGAGTAGGCTGTGAACCTACTCCTTGGATGTTAAATGATACCCGCTTCGACCATACGCACAACCCGTTCGGTGTAGCGGTCGTCGCCCTCAGGGTCGTATTTCTTGTTGAGGCTGTTGCCAAAGAGCACCGCGATGCCCTGATACAAGTTGGCCTTGAATGACCCCATAAATGCCTTGGCAATGTGGTAGCCCGTTTGGTTACATTCGCGGTCGATGAGTTTCAGCAGCAGTTTGCCCTGCGAACGCGTCAGCTTTTTCATAGCCGGCCCATATTGCTTTTTCAGTCCCGCCTCGACCATCCGCATGTGCGCATCGCGCGCCTTTTTGTCGGGCAACGTTTCCAGATAGTCGTGCGTTTCGACCAGTGTCAGTTTGGCGAGTTTCGCCCAGGGAAGCACCTTTTTCACGTTGTAGACCAAGCGATTGTAGCGTTGCTGTTCGCGCTCGTTTTTAAACTGCATCGGCGCATATTTGGGCAATGTGGGGAAAAGAATGTGCGGAATGTTTTGTCCGTGGTACTTAGTTTCGCCCACCTGCATCATGATGGGCACTTCGGTGTCCTCGACCTGCGCCGAGTCGGCCTTGGCCTCCGGTTTTTGCGCAGCAAGTGGCAAGGCCATGAGCATGAAAAGCCAAACGATATAGGTTCTGAACATAATTCGGATAAGTATGAAAAAAACAAGAATACCGGCCCGTAAATGAATAGCTTGCCGGAATTTTGCCAAAGAAACGGCTAATTAAACGGGTCAAAAGTACAAAGAAAATGTAGGTTGCGTGCGTTATTATATATTAATTGCCTCCCAAATCTCCGAAAAAAGCCGTTACTTTGTATGAAAGTAGAGGCAGATTAACACCTTGCAAAGCATTCATACCCTGCAAGGAAGCCTCGGAAGCTAACCCTATAAACCCAACAATGACAATGGGACGAAAAGAAAAAAACAAGGCAGGCGGACGCTTGAAGAAAAAAGCCGTGATGCAAAAACTCATGGACCTGTTTAATGCCGAGCCTGAACGCGAACTGAACGTAACCGATATATTCCAGCAATTTCACGCCACCACACACCCCGCCAAAATGGTGGTGCTCGACAGCTTGACCGACCTGACGCTCGACGATTACCTGTCGACCGACGGAAACGGCAATTACCGCAACGCCGTGCGCTCGAACGTGATGGAGGGAACCTTTGTGCGTAAACGTAACGGACGAAACTCCTTCCTGCCCGACGATGGCGGAAAGAGCATCCTGGTGTGCGAACGCAATTCGCTCCATGCACTCGATGGCGACCGCGTGCGCGTGACCATGCTGGCACGACGCTCGGGACATACCCGCGAGGCCGAAGTAACCGAAATTCTGAGCCGCGCCAACGACATCTTTGTCGGACAGCTACAGGTGGAGCGAGGCTATGGTTTCCTCATTACCGAAAGCCGCTCGCTGGCCACTGACATCTTTATTCCGAAAGATAAACTTAAAGGAGCCGAAAATGGCGACAAAGTGGTGGTGAAAATTACAGAATGGCCCACCGATTCGAAAAGCCCCATCGGCAAGGTTGTAGACATTCTGGGCAAACAAGGCGAAAACAATGCCGAAATGCACGCCATACTGGCACAGTACGGACTGCCCTATAAATATCCCGAAAAGGTGGAAAAAGCAGCCGAGGCACTCTCGCCCGACATTACCCCCGAGGAAATTGCCCGACGCGAGGATTTTCGCGATGTAACCACCTTTACCATCGACCCGCACGACGCCAAGGACTTCGACGATGCCCTGTCTATCCGTCAAATTGACAAAACGGTGTGGGAAATCGGTGTGCACATTGCCGACGTGAGCCACTATGTGAAGGAAGGCGACATCATCGACAAGGAAGCCGAACGCCGCGCCACGAGTGTTTACCTCGTTGACCGCACCATACCCATGCTGCCCGAACGCCTGTGTAACTTTATCTGCTCACTCCGCCCCGACGAAGAAAAACTGGCCTATTCAGCCATTTTCCGCATGAACGAAAAGGGCGAAGTGCTTTCGTGGCACCTGGCCCACACGGTGATACGCTCGAACCGCCGCTTCACTTACGAAGAGGTGCAGTACATTCTGGAACGCAATGGCGAGGCATCGGAAGAGGATTTGGCATTGCCCGGCGACCATCCCGAAGCATTGCCCGAAGGCACGGCACCCGAAGGCGACTATGCCGCCGAACTCATTGTGCTGAACCGCATTGCCAAGACCCTGCGCGCACAGCGTTTCAAAAACGGATCGGTGGCCTTTGACCGCGCCGAGGTGCGCTTTGAGGTGGACGAAAAGGGACACCCCGTTTCGACCTACGTCAAAGTGGCTAAGGATGCCAACAAACTCATCGAAGAGTTTATGCTGCTGGCCAACCGCAGCGTGGCAGCCAAAATAGCCATTGTGCCCAAGGGACGCAAGCCGAAGGTATTTCCTTACCGTATTCACGATGTGCCCGACCCCGAAAAAATGGAGAAACTCAGTGCCTTCATTGCTCGCTTCGGCTACAAAATACGCACGGAAGGCACGAAGACCGAAGTGTCGAAGAGCCTGAACCGCTTGCTCAGCGATGTGAAGGGAAAGAAGGAAGAAAACGTGGTCGAAATGGTGGCGCTGCGTGCCATGATGAAGGCGCGCTACAGCATTCACAACATTGGCCACTACGGATTGATGTTCCAGTATTACACCCACTTCACTTCGCCCATTCGCCGCTACCCCGATACGCTGGTTCACCGACTGCTCACGCGCTACGAACAGGGCGGACGCTCGGTGAATGCTACGAAATACGAGGAACTGTGCGAACACGCTTCGAACATGGAGCAACTGGCAGCTACGGCCGAACGTGCCAGCATTAAATACAAGCAGGTGGAGTTCATGGCCGACCGCATCGGACAGGAATTTGACGGCACGGTGAGCGGTGTGACAGAGTTTGGCTTGTATGTCGAAGTGGACGAGAGCAAGTGCGAGGGCATGATTCCGCTGCGCATGCTGCTCGACGATTACTACGAGTTCGACGAACGCAACTTCTGCCTGGTTGGTCGCCGCTTCCGCAAACGCTACGGATTGGGCGACAAGGTGCGTATCCGCGTGGAACGTGCCAACCTGGAACGACGCCAACTCGACTTTGCCCTTGTGTCGGACGAGGCTGAGGTGTCGGCCAAACACATTGCACCGCCCAAGGCTGCCAAACCGGTGGTGGAAAAAAGCAAGAAAAAAGGTCGTAACAAAGGCCGCGGAAAGGCGAAACGCTACAAGTAAACGAGCTACGGATGCATTTACGCATAACCTGAATTGGATGTCCGGTCAACAATGCCGGACATCCAAATTGTTACCTCTAATATATAAATTCATGAAGAAAAACATGCTGCTGAAATTCCTCTTGCTGTTAGGCTGTTTCAGCGTTATCACGCCACATTGTATGCGGGCGCAGACCCCGGACCAGGAAAAAGCGGTGAAAAGTATTTTCAAAGAACTGAGCAAACAGCGCGGGGCGATGAAAACTGAGGTGAAGTATTCGGGCACAATGTCGGCCGAAATAGCCGGTTTTGATTGGCACCGCGGCGAGGGGCGCGGATGGACCCACGGAACGCGCATTACGTTGTCGCGCATCGAGCGTGAATTGCTCGACAGCCTTTGCCGGTTGTTCGAACGCTTACGCAACGAGTTGGCCAATGTGCAGCAGGTAAATATTTACGCCAAACACGGAAAAGGCACCACTTACTTCGATCCTTCATCCACTTTCTACGCCTTCAGCCTTCAGCCCGACAGCACATTCTGTATGCTTACGGCTGTGGCCGAAAACGAGGTATGCATTCCCTCCGACTGGCCCACACGCAACTATTATTACCACCCATCGGCCGAGGCACGGCGCACGGCCTACTTTGCCGACCTTGCACCGCGACAGAAACGCCTGGTGGCCTTGAGTCGGCTGTGGGAGGGCGTGAAGCGCAACTTCGTGTTTATGAACCGCACCGCGGTGAACTGGGACAGCCTTTACGCAGCCATGATTCCCGAAATGGAACGAGCCAAGACCGATGATGAGACCGCCCGCCTGCTGCAACGCATGGCTGCCCGGCTGAACGACGGTCACACCTATGTTTTTCAGCAGAAACGCGGCAGTGAACGGTCGCTTCCCTTTACGACAGTGCTGATTGAAGGCCGCGTATGGGTGGACCGCGTATTCAGTTCGTCGCTGCAGAATGAAGGTGTGCGACGGGGCATGGAACTGACGCACATCAACGGCATGCCCGTGAAGGAGTGGGCCAAAAGCCGGGTGATGCCCTACATCTCTTCGTCGACTGCGCAGTGGACCGAGCACGAAGCCTACGACGGTTCGCGACTGACGATGGGTAAACCGGGCGAAAAACTGAAATTGCAGTTTGCCGAAGGCGAAAAGGTGTTACGCATCACTTGCAAACTGGGAGCCTACAAGGCCGATTTGGCCTATAAGGAACCCGATGTGGCGTTTCGGGTGCTGGATACGAACGTGGGCTATCTGCGCATTCGTACGTTCAATGGTTATCACCTGATGGGCGAGTTCCAAAAGGTGTATCCCGACTTGCTCAAAACCCGTGCGCTCATTATCGACATACGCAATAACGGAGGCGGCAATTCGGGCAACGGCGACTTTTTGGCCAGTAGCCTGGTGGCTGATACGCTGATGAGGGGGGCTTGGAGCAGTCCGAAATACATTCCGGCATACGCCTCGTGGGGCACGAAACTCGACGATTACCAGGTTGCTGAACAACCCTTGATGCACAATAAAAATATGGAACCGTATGGCAAACCTATCATTGTGCTGGTGAATCGCGGCACCTTTAGCGCGGCCGAGGACTTTGCAGCCCTTTTGCAGGGTAACCGTCAGGCGAAGCTGGTGGGTATGCCCACGGGTGGCAGCACGGGCAATGGGGTATACATTTCGCTGATGGACGGTGTGGCGGCGAACATCTGCACCAAATACGACAAAGCACCCGGCGGCGATGATTTTGTAGGGCGCGGCTTGTTGCCCGATGTGCGTGTTGACGAAACGTACGATAGCTATTTCAACCAGAACGAAAGTGCTGCCCTGCGCAAGGCTCTCGATTTGCTGCTGATGTAATGGGTACAGCTGTGGTATTCCTTCTTCCGTGATACCTCTTTTTTTAAAAACATAAAAAAATCCCCGAAACTCAGGTGTTACTGAATTTCGGGGATTGCCTGTTTGGGGAAGGCTGTTACTGCGGTTTGAGCCAGACGGTGAAGGGGTAGTGGTCGGAAAAGTGTACGCCACTATCGATGTTGGCTGCAAAGGGACGCCAATGGTCGGAGCAGAACACGTGGTCGATGCGCACATAAATGCGGTCTTTGGCAAACGAGCGGCCAATGCCGTTGCCCGTGGCACGGAAAGTGTCGGTGAGGCGGCTGCACACAGCATGGTGCGCGTAGGAAATGGGCGTGTCGTTGAAGTCGCCCATAACAAGGATTTTGTGCCCTTTGACGCTGTCGATAAAGTGCGTCAGTGCATCAGTTTGCTTGGCACGCTCAATGCTCGACACCGAAAGCTTCGACAAAAGGGTGCGTACCCCGCCTTTCATATCGTCCATCTCCTCGGGGTGGCGCGAAATGTGGCTGTAGAGGCTGCGGTCGTCGGTCGAAAGTCGCTGCGATTCAAGGTGAACATTGACCACGATGAGCGTGTCGTTCTTGGGCATTTCCAGATAGAATGCAGCAAGCCCGTTGCACTCAGAGTGGCTGATGAGCTGCTTTTTGACAATGGGAAAACGCGACAGCACCCCGACTACGCCCGCACCGATGAGCATGTCGTCGTAATGATAGCCATAGCGTTTGATGGAGGCATCGCGGATTTCAACGTCCTTTGCATTGCGCGTGGTGGCTTCTTGTATGGCTACGACGTGACACTCCTGTGAACACATGAAGCGCATGCACTCAAACTCTTTTTCGTCGGGGGTAAGGGCCCAGTTGTTGTAGGCCATACAGTTATATGACATTACTTTCAAGCAGCCCTTGGGCGGGGGCGAACTGAAATTGACGGGGCAATAGTCGCGCAGCGACCCGATGCAGGCAATGAGACCGAACAGAGGAATGAAGCCGGCGCGCAGCTTGAGCAGGGCACTCAGCAGCAAAAGGAGTAACACGGCGGCTACAGTGACGGGAAAACCCAAACCTAACAGGGCGGTGAAACGGCTGAAGGTATTGGGGTTGAGGTAAACACTGGCAGCACTGCTCCACATGACTAATACGGCGAGCCAGTTGATAACGGCAAATATTTTATTCATTCTGTGTGTCTCAGTTATCGGCGGCTGATGCGGAAGAGTTCGCGTTTTTCCTCGGGCGTAAGGCTGTCGTAGCCCGAAGCGCGAATTTTATCAAGAATTTCGTCCATGCGCGCTTCCTCCTCCTTGCGCTTCATGTTGTACTCGTAGTCGTTCTGCCGGGTGGCGGTGTGATGGGCATTGCCCGTTTCCTCAGTGTGCTTACGGCCCACAGCGTTGCGCAGGCGTTCGGTCATCGAAGGCTTTTGGCGCACGTCTTCCCAGCGTTGCCAGCCTCCGGGCGTGTAGGGGTTGCGCGACTTGCTCCGCCAATAGCGTAGCAGCAGCCAGCCGAAGAGCATACCGCCAAGGTGGGCAAAGTGGGCCACATTATCGGTCGAGGTGTAGGCCGAAATCAACTCAATGGCAGCATAACCAACCACAAAGTATTTGGCCTTCATCGGAATGGGCGGAATGAGCAGCATGATGCGTTCGTTGGGGTAGAGCATACCGAAGGCCAGCAGCACACCGTAGCAGGCACCCGAGGCACCGATGGTGGTCCAGAAGTTCAGGAATTGCTTCATGGGAATGAGAGCACCCTTTCCGGTATTGACCATCTCGTAGTTTTGCATGCCTTGAATAAAGTACTCGGCCGTTTGCCACACTTCCTGACAAAGTCCGGCACCGATGCCGCACACAAAGAAATAGGTGAGGAAACGCTTGAAGCCCAGCGTGCGCTCAATGAGGCCGCCAAACATCCAAAGCGAAAACATATTGAAAAACAGGTGGGTGAAACTGCCGTGTAGAAACATGTAGGTGACCAACTGAAAAATGTTGAAGTCGTCGGCCAGTATGAAGTGCAGACCTAACCACTGCGTGAGGTCAATGCCCTGTGTTTTCAAAACTTCCTGCAAAAGATAGCAGATTACGTTGATAATCAGTAGGTTGCGCGTAATAGGAGGTATGTTTAACATAAAAAGGGAGTGAAAAAATAGCTTGGTTAAGCGATTGAACGCCATACGTTTTTTTTAATTTTGCCTTTCAGCCCGCTTAGGAGCGGGTGGGGGGTAGCCCGGTTAGCTTTCGCTGCCAGCAAAAGATGCTTCGCCCAAGTCGTCGGTCTCGGGGCCTTCCTCGTTGTTGACATAATGCCAAACCGTGGCACCGAACACTTGGCGAGGCGTGAGCGTAACGCCAACCGGCATGCGCGGTTCGGGTACACCGCTTCCCAGCACCGTTTGTCCCACTTCGACGTAAGCCTCGTCCCAAAGCCCTTCGTCGATAAAGCTTTGCAGCGTTTGCTGTCCGCCCTCAATGAGCAGCGTTTGTATGCCCTGGCGGTAAAGTTCGGAGAGCATGGTGCTTTTGTCGGCAAAAGCCTGGAACCCTGCCGGCAACTCGCCTTCGGCAATGCGGCCCAATACCACGCGCAGTGGGTTGTTGCCCACCCAATGGCGCACGGTGAGCGTCGGATGGTCGAGCGACAGGGTGCGGTGCCCCACCAGAATGGCCTGATTTTCGGCGCGAAGGCGATGAACGTGCATGAGCGAATGCTCGGTTGAAATGTGCGCCGGTTCCTCATCGGCACTTTCGCGCCAACGGTCGATAAATCCGTCGGCCGAACGCGCCCATTTCAGCGTGATGTAAGGTCGGCGCAGGGTTTGAGCGGTGATGAAACGGCAGTTCAAACGCTGGCATTCCTCTTCAAGCACTCCCACGGTAACCTCAATGCCCGCTTCGCGCATGAGGCTGATGCCGCGGCCCTGTACCTTGGCAAAAGGGTCGACACAACCCACCACGACGCGCGGTATGCCCGTTTTGACAATGAGCAGCGCACAAGGCGGAGTGCGGCCAAAATGAGCACAGGGTTCGAGACTGACGTAAAGCGTGCTGTCTTTCAGCAATGCACGGTCGGCCGGCCGAACGCTGTTGATGGCGTTGACCTCGGCGTGAGCCTTGCCGCAGCAAGCATGGTAGCCCTCGCCAATAATGCGGTCGTTGTGAACAATTACGGCACCGACCATGGGGTTGGGAGCCGCGTGCATCCGGCCGTTGCGAGCCAGCTCGATGCAGCGTTGCATATAGGTTTCGTGAAGTGTCATGCAGTTTTTTATCTGAACAAAAGTCAGTAGTATAGTAGATATTGCTACCGAATTATTTTACACTAATCCAGTAATATATAAATATGAATGAAGATTTTTTACGGTTGCGCCATGTGCTTTCGGCACATTATGCCGAAGGCGAAGCCCGTGCTATCGCCTTTTTGGTGTTCGACGAGGCCTTCGGCATCAGCCGCACCGATATTTATGCCGACAAAGTTAGGCAATTTTCGTTAGATGAACGGCAGCAGTATGTGAATATATGCCAACGCCTGCAACAGGGCGAGCCCGTGCAGTATGTGTTGGGCAGTGCCGACTTTTGCGGACACCGCTTCGGCGTAGCTCCGGGCGTGCTTATTCCGCGGCCCGAAACCGAAGAACTGGTGGCTTGGGCGGTCGATGAGGTGACACGGCTCCGCGCAGAATTGCCAGCCGGCACCGTGTTGCGCGTGCTCGATGCCGGAACCGGTTCGGGCTGCATTGCCGTGAGCCTGAAACTGGCTTGTCCCGACGTAGAAGTTGAGGCTTGGGACCTGTCGGCTGAGGCTTTGCACATTGCTTCGGAAAACGCCCGTTGCTTGGGAGCCGAAGTGCATTTTGTGCAGCACGATTTGCTGATGCCTTGGCCCGCTGAGGCAGCTTTTCACCTTGTTGTGAGCAATCCACCCTACATTTGTCAGCGCGAACGTGCCGAAATGGAGGCGCATGTGCTGCTTCACGAACCCGGCAGCGCTCTGTTCGTGCCCGATGCCGACCCATTGCTATTTTATCGCGCCTTGGCTCGTTCGGCTGCGGGGGGTGCCTTGCTTCCAGGGGGTGTCTTGCTCGTGGAAATCAATCGCGCTTATGGGGCCGAAACAGCCCGCCTGTTTGCCGACGAAGGCCTGCTTCGCACCGAAGTGCGCCCTGATGCGTTTGGCAATGACCGCATGGTGGGCGGTTATCTGAATCAATAGGCAGCAAGGGCGTTAGCGGCTTTAGTATCGCCCAAATAGCGTGTATGATGAATCAGCTGTTTCATTGCCATTGAGCAACAAAGTGGAGTGATGCCAAATGCCTGCTCCGCACCCTTTCTTGGAAGGCTGTGTATTCACTTTGGTTGTAAATGTTAAACAATGGGAGTTTGAATGCGTGAATTTTGATTAAAAAACAAATCCATCAATCGCTTATGCTTTCAGTGGTTTAAACCATAAATCGGCCGATGCTTCAAATTTGCTCCGCGATTGTCGGATTTAGTTCCGAGCTTGTTCGAATTAGTTCCGAGCTTGTTGAATTTAGTTCCGAGCTAATTTTGGTAATCTCGGAACTATTGATAATCAGCACTTTGGAAAGTACACTAAATTCGGATTCTCGCCTATGAGTTTCGCTCAGGGATAAACGTACAATAGTTCGTTAAAAATTCGCCAAGCCTAAGCGGCTCTGGCAGTAAATAAAA
>OFMA01000622.1_pt1 | contig 26057 bp, 20 predicted proteins | sample 1541011 | NCBI WGS metagenome assembly OFMA01 (sample SAMN04209225, study PRJEB22552) | human gut metagenome | biome: gut; material: feces | host: Homo sapiens | place: USA: Oklahoma
GGATAAACGCTGAAAGCATCTAAGCGTGAAGCCGACCCAAAGATAAGATATCCCACTGATTCAATCAGGTAAGATCCCTTGTAGACTACGAGGTTGATAGGCACGATGTGTAAGTGGAGTGATCCATTCAGCAAGTGTGTACTAATAGATCGAGGGCTTGACCACAATTCGCTTGAATTCTCAAGTCAATGACAAAATGTTAGCAGTGATTATTCAGTTTTGAAGGCATGTCCTTCAAGAAATACTGGACAAAGTAAAACAGAAATGTTATACTGAACCAGTCATATTGGTCGGTGACGATGACGGTGAGGTTCCACCTGTTCCCATTCCGAACACAGAAGTTAAGCTCACTCGTGCCCAAGATAGTTCGCTGGAAACGGCGCGTGAAAATAGGTAGTCGCCGACTTACATGAAACCCCTGAGGAAGAAATTCCTTGGAGGTTTGTTGTTTTTGCATAGTACTTTCTTTCACTGGCAAAGAAATTGCCAAAGGTTTCTATTTCTGCCTGATTTTTTCGTACGGTGTGCTATCATAAGGCTGGAAACGCTTTTGGGAGGAACGCGTTCCCATGCAAAAAACAGTTGACAAAGGATCGGCCTGCTGTTTGACCACCACTTTTCGATCATGTGAGCATGAACTGGAAAGGAGCAGAAGAAAAATGACAAACAAGAAATTTAAGTTGGCAGCAATGTCGCTGGCCACTGCGGTTGCAGTGAGCGCAGTTGGCCCCAGTGCTTCTGCGGTGACTTATCAACTGGAGAACGGTGATGTGACTGTTGCGGAGAATGAGAACGGAGCATTTAGTTATCAGGGCGAAGATAAGGATGAAAACCGTACTTATGTGGACAAGGATACCGAGGACAATGGCCAAATCATCATCAAGCAGACAGAGGGTACAACAACGGACAATACTGTCACTGTGGAAGAAAATGTCACGAACAAGAAGGGCAAACGTGATGTGGATATCATTCTTGACGGCGTGAATGTAGATACCAGCACCCAGACTGACACCCCGACTGAAGTGCCCGCAGATACCAAAGAAGATAAAACCATCATCAAGGTGGGCGAGGGTGCAGATGTTGACCTGACAGTCAAGGATTCCAACCTGACCACCGGCGGCAACGGCATTGATATCGGTGTGAATCTGAAAGATGATGATGATAACAAAAAAACCAATGTTGACCTGACGCTGGATAATACCAAAATCAATCTGACGGAAAATGCCACAGCGGGCATCAACGCACGGGATAATTCCGACGTGGATATCACCCTTAAAGGGGATAATACTATTGATGGTTCTGAAGCAATCGACAAAGTGACCGAGGGCGGAGGACACGATATCTCTAAGGATAACGTCAATATTGAGGGCATCCGTGTGGGCGGCGAAGGTGCAAGTGACAGCTCGGATGCCAGTGAGGGTGCAAATACCAAGCTGACCATCAGCGGCGGTGTAGAAAAGACCGAAACTGCGGAAACAGACACAGAAGAAACGGAAAGCTCTGCGGGCGGTTCGCTGACCATCAGTGATACCACAGGCGGTCTGGTAATGGCAGATGGCTCGGACGTGGAAATCACAGACGGGGCGAACGTGACCATTGAGGAGACAAAAACCTCTGGTTCTACGCAGGCTGGCCGTGGTGTGACCCAGCATGGTGATTTGACCATCTCCGGCGGCTCTTCCTTAACGATAGACGGTGTGGAAGACAATGCAAAGCAAGCGTCACATACCGGTATTGGCATTGCCAGCTGGGATGATATCACAGTCGAGGATGGCAGTACGCTGGAGATCAGTGATGCTACAACCGGTATTTACGGCCACCAAGGTTCGGATGCAAGCCTGACTGTGGAGGATAGCGCGCTGAATATTGCTGGCAGCAGCTTCGGCATTGACTATGAAGGTGCCGGAAAAGATAAAGAGGGAAATGTACTCAAATCTGCCGGGGACATCACGTTCGACAATGCAGAAGTCGATATCAATATTACCCCGGAAACCCCGAATGCCGCAGGCTATGGCATTGCCGCCCACGGTGACAGTAATATCACCTTTAAAAATGGCACAGAGGCCGAAATCAAAGTTACTTCTGAAAACCCGGATGCGGGAACCTGGGGCATTTATAATGAGCGTGGCGGGACCGGCAATCTGACGGTGAACGACAGCACGGTGGATATCGATGCAAACCGTGGAATTTACGCCGGTTTCCAGAAGGTTGAAATCGCAAACAACAGCGTTGTGACCTCCAAGAACACCCATCAGGCAATGTATGCTCTGGGCGGCAGTGATGGTAAGGGCCTGAAACTGCGTGTGACCGGAAACAGCCGATATCATCTAACAGGCGGTACGCGGGGTAACTGGGGGATTCAGGCAACCTCTGCCCGGGGACATGAAATTCTGGTTGATGACAATGGACAGCTAATTTCCGATATGGAGAATTCCTATACGGCAGTTGGTCTGGGCAAGAATGCTAAACTGGTCGTGGATAATGGTACTGTTCTTGTGAGGGGAAAATACGACAAGGCAGGACTGTTTGCTTACGGTGATAACAGCACCATCCGCATCAAAAACAATTCCCATGTGGAAGCAACAACGATTACCCTTAACCCCTCGATAAAAAAGATACCAACTGTGGGCCAGAAGCTCATCGTTACCGGTGGTACGCTGACCTATGACTACAGCGCCGACAACACCCTGTGGCCGGTGAACGATCAGGGCGACAAGCTGACCAATTTCCTGCTGACCAAGGATGATGCCCACGCAAACTTCGATGCCCTTTCCTATAAAGGTCAGACCTACACCTACCTCTCTGACCTGAACAAGGAGACCGGGAAGCAGTATCTCTCCGTGTGGGTGCCCGCCGCCGCACTGAACTATATGCTGGATGTGGACGGTTCCCACGACCCGGAGATCATCGGCAAGGTGCTGGAAGAGCTGAAGCAGGCCGGATACAATTTCGACACTGCCTACCAGACCACTGAGAATGGCGATCAGGTCGTTATTCTGCGGGATATGGTGGTGAACGGTAAGAGCCTGAACTTCACCAAGACCACCGATGCAGAGGGCAACACCAAGCTCATCTGGGGCAACTACGAAAAGCAGGCAGAGGGTGCTCCCAGCGCTTATGACATGGTCTATGGCACCGAGTACGAGTATGAGGGCAAGACCTATACCATCGTCTGGGGCTATGAGAGCCAGAACAACCCCAACACCACCGCAGCAGCGGGCGTGCTGGATGCCTTTGGCCCGGATTCCAACGTGAAGGTTACCGGCGAGAACATCGATGGCACCGACTCCGCACAGTACACCGTGACCATTTACGGCGCTCTGCGGGAAGTGACCGACCCTGTGATCCCAACGAACCCGGAACCGGAAACGCCTGAGGATTCCGAGCCGACTCCTCCGGCTCCCACTACGCCGACTACCCCGGCAGTGCAGGATGCACGGCCCACCACTCCCGCCGTGGAGCAGGCAGTCGCTAAGACCACGCCCGCCCCGGAGACCCCCGTGAACCCGCCGGTACAGGATGCTCGCCCGGAGAGCGGCAAGCTGATCCAGACCGGTACCACCAACTGGATGGCAGATGTTCTGGTGCGTGCAGGCGGTGTCCTGCTGGCTGCCGGTTATCTGCTGGAGCGTAAGCGCAAGAGCATGTTCCATAAGGCACAGCACTGAACACGTTCTTGTAAATGACGTAAAAAGGTAAAATATTGAACTGGCTTGGGACCGCTGCACAAATTTTTGTGGGGCGGCCCCACTTTTTGCAGAAAAAGGCGCTCTCGTCTCGTATTAGGGGATGAAAGCGCTTTTGATTTTGCAAAAAGGGATGAGAACGAGAATGAAAACTTCACCGCACCGCCGAAAGCACCGGCGCAGAGCTTTCCGGCGGCTGTTCTGGCTGCTGGTGCTGGCGACCCTGCTTCTGCTGTTGTGGCCCCGGCGGGTCACGCTGGATGGGCTGAACAGTCCCCATGCCATTTTACTGCGGGCCGACAGCGGAGAGGTGCTGGCCGAAAAGGATGCCGACAGCACGATCTATCCGGCTTCCATGACCAAGATGATGACGGCGTTGCTGGCCATAGAAGCAAACCCGGACCTCGACACGCCCGTGACCCTGCCCGAGGAGATCTTTCCGGCTCTGCAGGCCCAGAATGCCTCGCTGGCGGGGTTTCAGCCCGGGGAAACGGCCACGGTGCGGGATCTGCTGTACGGTGCCATGCTGCCCTCGGGGGCCGAGTGCTGCGAAGCGCTGGCCCGGGAGGTGAGCGGCAGCGAGGAGGCTTTTGCGGCCCGGATGAACCAGAAAGCGGCAGAGCTGGGGATGACCAGCACACATTTCTGCAACCCCACCGGTCTGCACGACCCAGAACATGTTTCCACCGTGCGGGATATGGCCCGGCTGACGGAAGCAGCCCTGCAGAACGAGACCTTCCGCAAGCTGTTTACCACGGAGCGGTATACCGTTCCGGCCACCAACTGCCACCCGCAGGGGTTCACGATGCACAGCACCCTGCTGAGCCAGCTGGACGGCACAGAGCTGCACAGTGGCCGGATTCTGGGTGGTAAGACCGGTTACACCGGGGAGGCAGGGCTCTGCCTTGCCAGTCTGGCCGAGGTGAAGGGCAGGGAATACATTCTGGTCACGGCCGGGGCAGGGGGAAACCACAGCACCGCGCCCTACCACATCGAGGATGCCGTAACGGCCTACCGCCGTGTGAGCCGGGGGTCCTGAACAGGGGAGCGGATGCGCTCCCTTTTTCTGTGCCCAGCTTTGTGGTACAATAGAACAAAACCATTCACAGAACAGGAGAACCATCATGCTCAAGGATTCACAGGTCGATCTCTGCGGCCGCACCGATTTTACCCGCACCGCGCCCCTGCTTGCCCGGGACGAGGCGTTTTCGTTTGCCTGCGCGGGCTGCGGCGGCTGCTGCCGGGGGCGGGAGGATATCGTGCTGTCGGGCTTTGACCTGTGGCGCATCGCGGCCCGCCTGCGCCTGCCGCCACACACCGTGGCCCGGGCGTTCTGCCGGGGAAGCATCGGGCGGGTCAGCCACCTGCCGGTGCTGCGGCTGGCCCCGCTGAAGGAGGAGCGCGGCAACTGCCCCTTCCTCACCGGGAACCACTGCGCCATCCACGATGCCGAGCCGCTGGTCTGCGCTCTTTACCCGCTGGCGCAGGAGATCACGAAGGACGGGCAGGTATCCTACTTTTTGCAGCCCACCCAGTGCGGCGGGCAGGTCATTGCGGCAAGGGTGGGGGATTATCTGGCCCGTTACGATGTGCCCGCCCGGGAGGCCACCGATGTGCGCTGGGCGCAGGTGTGCATGGAGTTGGAGGATACCGTGGAGCGGCTGGAGGTTCTGTTTGAGCCGGTGTTTGCCCGGCGGATGCAGGAAAAGCTGTGGCAGGCGCTGTATTACCGGTACGACTTTGCAAAAGAGTACCGCCCCCAGCTGGAAGAAAATCTGCTCTGGCTGGACGGTGAGCTGAAAAAGCTCGAAGGGATGCAGATGCGGCACAGAACCATCGAAAAAAGTGATAGATAAAATTACTTTGATTGATAATTCGGGCTGTTCCCCGGTTGTTTTAGAGCGGAAAGTGTGATATACTTCACGAGTGTAAAGCGGCAGCGCGATGCGATTGGCCGCTTGAATACTGACTTTCATGCGGTGTCCTGCTGCCGCGAAAGTAGAATTGAGGGAGTAATATCATGCGTAAAATTTCTCGTCGTTCGTTCCTGTCTGCCGCCGCTGTCTGCGGCGCAGCTGCTGCCCTGACTGCCTGCGGCGGTTCCTCCAGCTCCACGGCTGCTTCTTCCACCGCTTCCTCTGCTGCGGCTTCTTCCGCAGCGGCTGACGGCCAGAAGTATACTGTTGGCATCTGCCAGCTGGTGGAGCACGCCGCTCTGGACGCTGCCACCCAGGGCTTTGAGGATGCCCTGACCGCACAGTTCGGCGAGAATGTCACCTTTGACTTCCAGAACGCCCAGAACGATTCCGCAACCTGCGCCACCATCGCCAACGGCTTTGTTTCCGCAGGCGTTGACCTGATCATGGCAAACGCTACCCCCGCCCTGCAGGCCGCACAGGCTGCCACCGACAGCATCCCCATTCTGGGCACCTCCGTCACCGAGTACGGTGTTGCTCTGGGCCTGACCGATTTCGATGGCACCGTGGGCGGCAATGTCTCCGGCACCTCTGATCTGGCTCCGCTGGATCAGCAGGCGGATATGATCACCGAGTGGCTGCCCGAGGCCACCAAGGTGGGCCTGCTCTACTGCTCTGCCGAGGCAAACAGCCAGTATCAGGTGGACGAGGTCCAGAAGTACCTTGAGGCCAAGGGCGTTACCGCCACCCAGTACGCTTTCTCTGATTCCAACGATCTGGCTTCTGTCTGCCAGAAGGCTGCCGACGAGAACGACGCAGTGTATGTCCCCACCGACAACACCTGCGCTGCCAACACCGGCATCATCGACGGCATCTGCCGCCCGGCCAAGAAGCCCGTGTTCGCCGGTGAGGAGGGCATCTGCTCCGGCTGCGGCGTGGCGACCCTGTCCATCAGCTACTACGATCTGGGCTACACCACCGGTGAGATGGCTGCCAAGGTCCTGACCGGTGAGGCCGATATCTCCACCATGCCCGTTGAGTACACCAACGTGACCAAGAAGTACAACAAGACCATCTGCGATGACCTGGGCATGACCGTTCCCGAGGGTTACGAGGCCATCGAGGAGTAATAAAAGGCTCCCTCCCAGAGGGAGCTGTCTCGTGAATGCGAGACTGAGGGAGTTACAATAGAAAATAGCGGAGAAGAGCGAATTTTTGCTCTTCTCCGCTTTCCGTATCAGAAAAAAGTGTAGTTACAGGAGGAAAACGTTTTGGATATTCTTGCAAGACTTGCCAACCTGCCCGGTGCCTTGCCCGGTGCCTGTGCGCAGGGCCTCATCTGGGGCATCATGGCCATTGGTGTGTACCTGACTTACCGCATCCTAGATGTGGCTGACCTGACCGTAGACGGTTCCTTTGGCACCGGCGGCGCGGTCTGCGTTATGTGCCTGCTCTCCGGCATGAACGTCTGGGCAGCGCTCTTCATCGCCCTGCTGGCCGGTCTGGCCACCGGCCTTGTCACCGGTCTGCTCCACACCTTTATGGGCATCCCGGCCATTCTGGCTGGTATCTTGACCCAGCTGGCCCTCTACTCCATCAACCTGAAGATCATGGGCAAGGCCAACCAGTCCATCAACGTGGACAAGTACGACCTGCTGATCTCCCTGCGCTGGGTCAAGGAGCTTGCCCTGCACAACCCCATCATCATGGTCATTCTGGTCAGCGCCGTGGTCATCGGTGTGCTGTATTGGTTCTTTGGCACCGAGCTGGGCTGCGGCATCCGCGCCACCGGTTCCAACCCCGCCATGAGCCGCGCCCAGGGCATCAACACCAGCTTCAATGTGGTGCTGGGTCTGGCGGTCTCCAACGGTCTGGTGGCCCTGTCCGGTGCACTGCTGAGCCAGTATCAGGGTTTTGCCGATGTCAGCATGGGCCGTGGTGCCATCGTCATCGGTCTGGCCGCTGTCATCATCGGCGAGGCCCTGTTCAGCCGCATCTTCCACAACTTTGCCCTCAAGCTGGTGTCCGTTTCGCTGGGTGCCATCATCTACTACATCGTCATCCAGCTGGTGCTGACCCTCGGCTTTGACGCAAATCTGCTCAAGCTGTTGAGCGCCTCCGTGGTGGCCGTGTTCCTGGCCGTGCCCTATTGGAAGAGCAAGTACTTCGCAAAGCCCGCGGCAAAGAAGGCACAGAAGGAGGATGCAAAAAATGCTTGAGATCCAGAATGTTTCCAAGACCTTCAACGCCGGTACCGTCAACGAGAAAACGGCCCTGAACGGTCTGAACCTGAAATTGAACGAAGGTGATTTTGTCACCGTCATCGGCGGCAACGGTGCGGGCAAATCCACCATGCTGAACGCTGTGGCCGGTGTGTGGCCTGTGGACAGCGGCAAGATCATCATTGACGGCACCGACGTGACCAAACTGGGGGAGCACCAGCGCGCCGCCTACATCGGCCGCGTGTTCCAGGACCCCATGACCGGCACCGCCGCCACCATGCAGATCGAGGAGAACCTTGCCTTGGCCGCCCGGCGCGGTAAGCGCCGCGGCCTGAGGATCGGCATTACCAAGGCCGAACGGGAGCGCTACCGTGAACTGCTCAAGAGCCTGGACCTGGGCTTGGAGGACCGCCTGACCGCCCGCGTGGGCCTGCTGTCCGGCGGTCAGCGTCAGGCACTGACCCTGCTCATGGCTACCATGAACAAGCCCAAGCTCCTGCTGCTGGATGAGCACACCGCCGCTCTGGACCCCAAGACGGCGCTCAAGGTGCTGACCCTCTCGGCCAAGATTGTGGAGGAGAACCACCTGACCACCATGATGATCACCCACAACATGAAGGATGCCATCAAGTACGGCAACCGCCTGATTATGATGCACGAGGGCCACATCATCTATGATGTCTCCGGGGAAGAGAAGAAGAACCTGCATGTTTCCGACCTGCTGGCCAAGTTCCAGATCGCGTCCGGCGGCGAGTTCGCCAATGACCGCATGATCCTTTCCTGATGCATTTCTGATATGGAAAATCCCCTCCGGTGTGCGCGTACCGGAGGGGATCTTTGCGTATAAAGGAATGTTACCGCTTGATGTCGTAGTTCATGTTCATCAGGTTGCGGATGGAGCTGACATCATCGGTGATGTTGGCATCGCCGTGGATGGTGTGCTTGATGGCGCTGCTTGCCACGGCAAAGTTGATCATGTCCATGGCGCGGTAGTCGTGGAGCATGGCGTAGATCAGGCCGCTGGCAAAGGCATCGCCGCCGCCCACGCGGTCCAGAATGTTAAAGGTGTAGAGCTTGCTCTCAAAGGTGTGGCCGTCGTACCACATAAAGGCCTTGAGGCTGTTCTCGCTGCCGCTATGGGCATAGCGCACATGGCGGGCAATGCACTTGAGGTTGGGATAGCGGGCAATGAAATGCTGGAAGATCTCGTCCTGCTGCTCATAGCTGGGCTGCAGGGGCACGCCGTCCTTCCAGTCGCCCTTGCTGTGATCGTTGTCGTCCTTCCACAGGTGGTAGGGCTCAATGCCCAGCAGAACGTCAACATAAGGCAGACACTCGGTGCAGAAATCGCGGGCTTCCTCCCAGCTCCACAGGGTAGAGCGGAAGTTGCCATCAAAGCTGACAGTCAGGCCCTTCTTTTTGGCCACCTTGAGCATATCGATGATGAGGCCGCGGCAGTTGGGGCCCAGTGCCGGGGTAATGCCGCTCAGGTGCAGCCAGTCGTAGCCGTCCAGCAGAGCGTCCAGATCGACCTGAGAGAAGTCATACTCGGTAATGGCACTGTGCTTGCGGTCATAAATGACCTTGGAAGCGCGGATGCCGTAGCCAGTCTCCAGATAATAAGTACCCAGCCGGTTGGAGGGGGTCTCGTTGGGCTCGGTCAGGATCATGGGGGTGCAATGCACATCGTTGGAGCGCAGCCAGCGCACCGCGCTCTTGCCCAGGCTGTTGTTGGGCACTACACTGAAGAAGGTGCTGTCCACACCCAGGTTGGCCAGGGCCAGTGCAATGTTGGCCTCGCTGCCGCCGTAGCTGGCTTCAAAGCTGGATGCCATGCGGATCTTTTCGTAGTTCGGCGGGGTCAGACGGAGCATGATCTCGCCGCAGGTGATAAATTTCTGGCCGTTGGGCTCGCTGCCGAGGATGGGATTGTAGTGTTCCATAACGCTCCTCCTAAAAAGTCGTTTCTGGGATCCATTTCATGTGAGAACACATTGTTGTATCCATTATACCGCACTGCGCACCGGATAGCAAGCAAATGCTGTTTCGGCCGAGAGAAAAAGAAAAAGAAATTTTGGTTGTTTTGACGAAAGAACCCCTCAGTCACCTGCGGTGACAGCCCCCCTAATAGTGGGGCCCTTGGCGTTGCGTAAAGCCTTATGGTTTTGCCAAGGCCGCCCCTAGTAGGCAACAACGACGACCGCCGCCAGTGGCGGAAGCAGGGAGGAGTTGTTGGGGCAGCGGCCAGCAGGACGCAAGTGCAAAACTTTGCACGAAGCGGACGCTGGGTGCCGCAACCCGTACGGTGGCATCCCGCAGGGATGACGGTGGGGTTCACACCCCCGTCAGGTCAAAGCTGGGCGTATACTCTTCCTTTGCACTGCTCTTCTGCTGCATATAGCCAGAACTGAGGCCCAGATCCATGGCGTAGTTGACCACCCGGCGGTATTCGTAGGTGGTGATGCGCCGCCCGATGCCATGGTCTGCCGCCTGATAGAAGGGGGTGTACTGGCTCATCACGCTGGGCAGGAAGCACCCGGGGTCGGCCTTGTTCCAAGCCGCCATCTGATCGAGCACGGCAAAGCTGTCGTCCACATGGCCAGGCAGGGCAAGGTGGCGCAGGATCACGCCCCGCTGCAGGATGCCCTCGCTGTCAAAAACAGGGTGCCCGGCCTGGGCCATCATGGCTTCAATGGCGGGCCTGGTCTGCGCAAAATAGTCCGGCGCGGCGGAAAGCTCTGCCGAAAGGGCAGGGGAAACATATTTCAGGTCGGCCAGCCAGATGTCGATGAAGCCGCGCCAGGCGTGCACGCTCTCCACGGTCTCGTAGCCGCCGGTGTTGCAGACGATGGGCAGATGCAGCCCCTGCGCCCGGGCCAGGTCGAGGGCGGCGATGATCCAGGGCCGCCACTGCCCAGGCGTGACAAGGTTGATGTTGTGGGCTCCCTGCGCCTGCAGGTCCAGAAAAATCTCGGCCAGGCGCTCCACGGTGATCTCCCTGCCCAGCCCCTCGGCGCTGATGGGGTAGTTCTGGCAGAAGCAGCACTTGAGGGTGCAGCCGGAGAAAAACACCGTGCCGCTGCCCCGGGTGCCGCTGATGCAGGGCTCCTCCCAGAAGTGCAGGGCAGCGCGGGCCGCTTTCAGGGTACGGCCCGCCCCGCAGAAGCCCGTCTGCCCGGCGGCCCGGTCGGCTTTGCACTGCCGGGGGCAGAGAGTGCAGGCTTCCGGCACAGCAACAGAAATGGTTTTGGGCATAATATCCAAGTCCTTTGCAAAAGATTTGACAGAATTACTCTTGTTTATTATACCATTTATGACATGGAATGTGGTATACTATGATAGAATATTATATATCATGCAAAAATACTACATATCAGACGGAGGATGTCATGCGCACCGAAAACGAGGAGATCCGGGATCATTTGAAATATCTCTCCCTGCTGGCACGGGATTACCCCTCGCAGGCGGCCGCCGCCAGTGAGATCATCAGCACCCAGGCCCTGCTCAAGCTGCCCAAGGGCACCGAACATTTTATGAGCGACCTGCACGGTGAAAACGAGGCTTTTGTCCACATCCTGAACTCGGCTTCGGGTGTCATCCGGGAAAAGGTGGATATCGTGCTGGGGGAGAGTGTGCCGGAGCAGACCCGTGCCGAGCTGGCAACGCTCATCTATTACCCCAACGAGAAGCTGCCCCAGCTCAAAGCTAGGTGCGCGGATGAAGAAGCGCTTGACCACTGGTACACGGAGACCCTGCTTCAGCTCATTGATATCTGCCGGTTGGTGTCCTCCAAGCATACCCGGGAGCATGTGCGCTCCTGCCTGCCGTCCAGCTGCGGGTATATTCTGGATGAGCTGCTCCATGCCCACTTTGAGGACCACGACAAGGACCTTTATTACGGGCAGATCGTGGGCAGCATCATCGAAAATGGCCGCGCCGACCGGTTCATTGTCCGGCTGTGTGAGCTCATCAAGCGGCTGGCTGTGGACAAGCTGCACATCGTGGGGGATCTGTTTGACCGCGGCCCCCGGCCTGATATCATACTGGACCGGCTCATGCGCCACCACCATGTGGATATCCAGTGGGGCAACCATGACGTGGTCTGGATGGGGGCCGCCGCCGGAAGTCCCATCTGCGTCTGCACTGTGCTCAAAACGACACTGGCCTACCACAACCATGCCATGCTTGAGGACTGCTACGGCATCAACCTGCGGCATCTGCAGCGGATGGCCGAGCAGTTCTACGGAAATGACGACCTGACTCTCTGGATGCCCCACACCGACGCGGCGCGCGGCCCTTACACCGAGGGAATGCTCCACCGCTGTGCCGTGATGCACAAGGCCGTGACCATTCTGATGCTCAAGATGGAGTGCAAGGTCATCGACCGCAACCCGGATTTCAAGATGCAGGGTCGGGATTTCCTGCGGCATATCGATTGGAAAAAAGGAACAGTGACTCTGAACGGCCAGGCATACCCCCTGCGGGACACCAGCTTCCCCACCGTGGATCCGGCAGACCCCGCCGCCCTGAATGATGATGAGCGGCTGGTGCTCCGCAAGCTGGTGGAATCCTTCCGGCAGAGCGAGCGTTTGCAGCAGCATGTGGAATTTTTGTATGCCAAGGGCAGCGTTTACCACATCGAGAACGGCAACCTGCTCTACCACGGCGTGGTGCCCATGACCAAAAACGGCAGCTTTGCCGTGGAGCGGTTCGAGGGACACAACTACTCGGGCCGCGGCTTGATGGACTACTGTGACGAGCGGGCACGCCGCGGTTACTTTGCCCCCGAGGGCAGCGCGGCCCGGCGGAGCGGTCAGGACTTTTTGTGGTATCTGTGGTGCGGCAAGCTGTCGCCGTTGTTCGGCCGCAGCGCCATGACCACCTTTGAGCGGCTGTATATTGCCGACCCCGCCACCCATGAGGAAGTCAAGGACCCCTATTATACATGGTACAATGAAGAGGCCGCCTGCCGCCGCATCCTGGCGGAATTCGGTCTGCCCGGCACCAGCCACATCGTCAACGGCCATGTGCCGGTGCGGGAGAAGAGCGGCGAGAGCCCCATCAAGGGCGGGGGCCGTCTAGTCGTCATTGACGGCGGGTTCTGCCGCGCTTACCATGAAAAGACCGGCATTGCAGGGTACACGCTGGTGTACTCCAGCCGCACCATGTCCCTGCGGACCCATCAGCCCTTTGTCAGTGCCGAAAAGGCCGTGAACGAAAACATCGACATCGTGTCGCAGAAGAACATTCTGGAAACGGAGAACCACCGCATTCTGGTGGAAGAGACGGACGAGGGAGAGACCCTGCGGGAGCGGGTGCACGACCTGAAACAGCTGGTCAAGGCCTATCAGCTGGGCTGGATCAAGGAGACTTGCAGCGAGGATTGCGTCTGGTAAGGGGCGCTGATTGTAAAATTTTTGAAATAAGAAACAAAAATGTCGAATATCTCCGCAGATTCTGGGCAAAACAGAAAATAATCCGGCAGGGGAAAAGGGGGCTTTGCTTTTTGCCCGAAGTTGTGTATAATAAGATAGTTGTATCGTGAGGGTGTGTGCCCAGCGGTGCGCGGAGAGATCAAGCAAGAACCCTGAGTGGCCCTGCCGCTGGCGGGCCTGCGACAAGGAGATTATAAAATTGGAAAAGTTTGTTATTACGGGCGGCAAGCCCCTGCATGGCGAAGTTACCATTTCCGGTGCAAAAAATGCGGCTGTGGGCATTCTGCCTGCCACCATTCTGGCGGCAGATGTCTGTGTGATCGAAAACCTGCCGGACATCAGTGATGTGGCAGTCAGCCTGAAGATCCTGAGCACCCTGGGTGCCAGCATCAAGATGCTGAACCGCAACACCTACGAGATCGACACCACCCACCTGAACAGCACCAACGTCCCGGACGATCTGTCCCGCCAGATGCGTGCCAGCTACTACTTCCTGGGTGCACTGCTCTCCCGCTTTGGCAAGGCACAGGTGGCCATGCCCGGCGGCTGCAATCTGGGCCCCCGCCCCATCGACCAGCACCTCAAGGTGTTCAGCGCACTGGGTGCAGAGGACAGCGTGGACTACGGCATGATCACCGTGCGTGCCAAGGAACTGAACGGTGCCCATATCTTCTTTGATAAAGTCAGCGTGGGCGCTACCATGAACGGTATGCTCTCCGCTGTGATGGCACAGGGTCAGACCATTCTGGAAAACTGCGCCAAGGAGCCCCATGTCGTTGATCTGGCAAACTTCCTGAATATGTGCGGCGCGGATGTGCGTGGTGCCGGCACCGATGTGATCAAGGTGCGCGGCGTGGAAAAGATGCACGGCTGCACTTACAGCATCATCCCTGACCAGATCGAGGCGGGCAGCTACATGGTTGCCGCTGCTGCCACCGGCGGCGACGTTCTGATCAAAAATGTCACCCCCAAGCATCTGGAACCCATCACGGCAAAGCTCCGCCGTGCCGGTGTGGATGTGGAGGAATTCGATGATTCCGTCCGCGTCTCCCGCAAGGGCGATATCCTGCCGCTGAAGATCAACACCATGCCTCACCCGGGCTTCCCCACCGATATGCAGCCCCTGATGGGTGTGCTGCTCAGCGTGGCAAAGGGTACCTCCACCATCACTGAGAGCGTGTGGGATAACCGCTTCCGCTATGTGGACGAGCTGCGCAAGATGGGCGCAATGGTGCAGGTGGACGGTCAGGTGGCCGTGTTTGAGGGTGTGGACAAGCTGAACCCTGCCCCCCTGCGCGCTTCTGACCTGCGTGCCGGTGCGGCCATGGTCGTTGCTGCCCTGATGGCAGACGGCACCAGCGAGATCGAGGAGATCGGCCACATTGAGCGCGGCTACGAGAACATCGTGGAAAAGCTGCGCGGCCTGGGCGCTGAGATCAGCAAGGTGGAGCGGATGCCCGCCGCACTGGAATCAGCAATGTGATCATTCAGAACCTCTCAGTCTGTTTTGCAGAAGTTTCCCTGACAGGGAGCTTTTGTGAAGCAATGACGGAGAGGTTCGTTTCTTGAGGTTTGAAATGTCTGAATTCATCTCGTTATACTCTGGTTCCTCCGGCAACTGCAGCGTGGTGCGCACGGGGGAAAAGTACATCATCATTGATATGGGAAAGGGTGTGCGCACCACCTCGGCGGCGCTCAAGGAACTGGGCCTGAACATCAGCGATTGTGCGGGCATTCTGGTTACCCATGAGCACTCTGACCACGTCAAGGGGCTGGCCACCTTCCTCAAAAAGAATCCGCTGCCGGTGTATGGCGCAGACGATACGCTGGATTTTCTGGATGCAAACGGCATCGTGCCCGCCAGCTGTGAGCTGCGCACCCTGTCCGGCGGGGAAGAGGATGTGGGAGATTTCGGCGTGACGATGTTCCCCACCAGCCACGACGTGCCTTGCGTGGGCTACCGCATCCATACCCCGGACAACAAGACCATGACCATTGCCACCGACCTGGGAGTCCTGACCCCGCCGGTGCATCAGGCCCTGAGCGGCTGTGACCTGGTGGCGCTGGAAAGCAACTACGACCTCCACATGCTCCGCAGCGGGCGGTATCCCTACTACCTGCGCTCCCGCATCGAGTCCAACCGGGGCCACCTTTCCAACGATGAGTGCTCGGCAAAGCTGCTGGAACTGATCCAGGAGGGATGCAAGAAGTTTGCCCTCTGCCATCTCTCGCAGGAGAACAACACCCCGGCGCTTGCTTTGCAGACCATGTTCAACACCCTGGGTGCGGCGGGTGTCGTGCCGGAAAAGGACTGCATTGTGCAGGCCCAGCGCCGCAATGAGATCAGCCCCACGCTTACATTTTAAGAAAAAATGGCCCTCTCCATCATTGCTTTACAAAGCATGACGGAGAGGGCCATTTTTGTTGTTATGCCAGGTCCGGCAGGATATCAGGCCAGAGGGCCTGCTCCTGCCGCAGGTCGGTGAAAACGCAGTCCAGATAGATCTTGTTCACAGCCGAGATGATGGTGCTGCGCAGGAGCTTGCGTGCATCATCAACATCCGGCTCCAGCTCGGAAAAGCTTTTGCTCAGGCCGAACACATAGGGCAGGTAGTTCTCCAGCTCATCGCAAAAGGTATCATACGCCTGCGCGGAGGTATAATGCGCCCGCTGCATCTTGAACAGGCTGTCGATGTTTTCCATGGACAGGACGTTTTTAGAAACCACGATGTAGATCAGGCAGGCCAGCTGATCCCGGGTATACTTCTTTTTGATGGGGTGGCTGATGATCCCTTTCTTAACGTAGTTGCTCACCATGGAAGCGGTGAGCTCCACCCCCTGAAATGTGCGGAAACACCCGTTGACAAACTGTACACTCTGATCCAGATAAAGCCCTACGGTGGGGAGTTCTGCATACCGGGGCAGGGCAAACCCTGCGGCGCAGGCCGCAACGCGGCGGTTTGATTCTAATTTCATGCGGACAGTATACCATGTTTTGGAAATGTGGTCAACAGGAAATTAAAAACTTTTGAAATAATTCAAGAAAACAGTTGACAGGTTTTTGAAAAACTGATATAGTGATTCAAACAACAGGAAAAACTGCGGCATCCTCTGCCGCCGGAATGGAGATAAATGCTTATGAACACCAAGATTGTTGTGGATTCCTCCGCCAGCCTGTACACCTTGCAGGGCGTGGATTTTGAATGCGTTCCCCTGAAGATCATCACCGACGATGCCGAATATCTGGACAACGGCACGATGGATGCCTTGGGCATGGCCCAGACCCTGCGCACCTATAAGGGCAAGACCTCGACTTCCTGCCCCAACGTCAGCGACTGGCTGGCCGCCTACGAGGGAGCCGACGAGGTGTATGCCATCACCATCACGGGCACTCTGTCCGGCAGCTACAATGCCGCCCAGCTGGCCGCCGAGGAGTACCAGCAGGAGAATCCCGGCAAGCGGGTGTTCGTGCTGGACAGCCTTTCCACCGGCCCGGAGCAGCGCCTGCTGGCCGAGCATCTGCGGGATCTGCTGGCTGAGGGAAAGGAGTTTGACGAGATCTGTGAAGAGATGCTCCGCTACCACAAGCACACCCATCTGCTCTTCTCGCTGGAGTCGCTGGCCAATCTGGCCCGCAATGGCCGCGTGAAGCCTGCCGTTGCTGCTGTGGCGCGGATGCTGGGCATCCGGGTCATCGGACAGGCAAGTGAGGCCGGAGAGCTGGATGTTCTCTGCAAGACCCGTGGCGAGCATGGTGCGCTGGAGCGCATCGTGCTGGAACTCAAGGAGCACGGCTACACCAACGGCAGGCTCCATATCTCTCACTGCGGCAATCCCGCTGCCGCCGAGCGCCTGAAGCACATGGTAAAGGCTGTGTTTGATGGAGCAAAGGTGGACATCAGCGAATGCGGCGGTCTGTGCAGCTATTATGCAGAGCTGGGCGGCCTGCTGGTTGGTTATGAGGACGCGGAAGCATAAGCGAACGGCCCTCGGAAAAATTCTGCCACGATTGAATAGGCGCTCATAGCGGGGGAAAGCCGTTGTGGGCGCTTTTTTGTTTGCAAAATCTTCTGCTCTGCGCTATACTAACAGCATCAAAAATCGCCGTGGGCGGCAGGGGAGGGATACCACATGTTCAGATTGCCCATCGTCAAGTTTTTCAACCGCATCTTCAACCGTGTCACGATCACAGTGGTGCTGGTGGCTTTACAGGTGCTCTGGCTGCTCTGGGCGTTCTGGTCGTTCACAGCGGGGCGGGTCTGGCTGAACGGTGCCCTGAAGGCGCTGAGCATCCTGATCGTGCTGTATCTGGTGCGCAAGGATGAAAACAGCGCTTATAAGATCGGCTGGATCGTTCTGATCGGCCTTCTGCCCCTGCTGGGCGGCGCGCTTTATCTGGCTTTTGGCAACAAGGCCCCCGCCAAGTATCTGCGGGAGCGGATGCAGAAGGTGGAACAGGCCCATCAGACCGAGCTTGCCCAGCCCGAGGGCCAGACCGATGCGCTGGATATCTCCAGCCGGAACCTGAGCCGCTACGTGGCGAAGTTCGGGCCGTATCCGGCCTGGAGGAATACCGCTGCTCACTACTTTTCCTGCGGGGAGGAGATGTATCCCCAGCTGCTGGCAGATCTGGAAAAGGCGGAAAAGTTCATCTTTCTGGAATTTTTTATCCTCCGTTCCGGCAAAATGTGGGACGGTGTGGAGCAGATCCTCCGCCGCAAGGCCGCTCAGGGCGTGGATGTGCGGCTGATCTACGATGATTTTGGCAGCCTGCTGGGCCTGCCCAGTGATTTTGTCATCCGCATGGAGAAGGCGCATATCCGCTGCATCCCTTTCAACCCGGTGGTGCCGCTGGTCTCGCTGGTGATGAACCACCGCGACCACCGCAAGATCGTGGTGGTTGACGGCAATGTGGCCTACACCGGCGGCGTGAATCTGGCGGATGAGTATATCAATGCTGAGCAGCGCTTTGGCTACTGGAAGGATGCGGCCATCCGGTTGGAAGGAGCCGCTGTCTGGAACTTTACCGTGATGTTCCTCAATGTATGGAACGCCTTCCGCCCGCAGGAGACCGATTACACCGCCTTTGCGCCCACCCGCCTGCCCGCAGTGCAGGATGGCGTGGTGCAGCCCTACGCGGACAGCCCGCTGGATGAGGAACCGCTGGCCGAGACGGTCTATCTGGACATCCTCTCTCAGGCCCAGAGATATGTTTATATCTACACGCCCTACCTGGCCGTGGGCGAGGAGATGCTGGATGCTCTGAAAAGTGCGGCCAAGCGCGGGGTGGACGTGCGGCTCATCCTGCCCGGGATCCCGGATAAGAAGCTGGTGTTCCGGCTCAGCCGTTCCTACTATCTGCCTTTGCTCAGGGCGGGTGTGCGCATTTATGAATTCACGCCCGGTTTCCTCCACGCCAAGTGCTATGTCAGCGATGACCGCGTGGCCGTGGTGGGCAGCATCAATATGGATTACCGGAGCCTGTTTCTCCATTTTGAGTGTGGAACACTGCTCTTCCATAACAGCCAGATCGCCGCACTGCGAAAGGATGTGGAGCGCACCCTGCCGCAGTGCCGGGAGATCATGCGCTCCGACTGCCGCACCAATCTGCCGGGCACAGCACTGGACAGCTTGCTGCGGCTGCTGAGTCCGTTGATGTAAGCGGCTGCGCGCAGCACGCGGGGAGCTTTTCCACGCAAGTGAAACGGGCCATTCCATCGCCCGCCCTATTGCCTGCGGCAACAGGGTCCCACCCCAGCGGACACTTGCTTTGGAAAACTCCCGTCGGCTGCGTAATCTTACGCTCTTCTGGACATACTATGGGGCAAAGGCCCAACGGGCCGTGTGGAAAGGGAGCGTATCTATGAATCAGAACCATCGGGCTCTTTGGAGCTGTGCCATGGCGGCGGCGCTGCTGCTGACCGCCTGTGGCAAAACGAACGCCGGGTCGGGCAGCTCCGGCAGCATGAGCGGAAGCAGCGGCACATCCTCCGCACAGACCCAGACAGCGGCATGGAAAACCGGTCTGGGTGTGGTGACAGAGGCCACCGATCAGGACAGGGCAGGGAAAATTGAACTGGCAGCGGCCGCTGTCCTGCTGGATGGCGAGGGCAAACTGGAGAGTGTTCTGCTGGACGAGCTGGAAGTGTCCGTTTCGGCGGACAGCACCGGCCATGTGACCCTGCCCACCGACTGGCGCACCAAGCGGCAGAAGGGGGACGATTACCCGCTGGCCGAAGTCTCTTCCCTGAAAAAGGGATGGGCGGAACAGGCGGATGCCTTTGCCAATTACCTGATCGGCATGACCCCGGAACAGGTCTCCATGCTCAAAGTGGATAAGGATGGCAAGCCCACGGATGCCGACCTGCTGAGCGGTTGCACCATTGCTGTGGACCGTTACCGGGATGCCGTGACCCGAGCCTGCGCCAATGCCAGGGCACTGGGTGCCGCCAAGGGCGACAGGGCCGCGCTGGGCATCGAAGCGGTGAATGGGACTTCGGACATCACCGCCACCGATGACAAGGATGTGAATGCGCAGGTGGATGTGAGCATCGTGGCACTGACCACCGATGCGGATCACCGTGTAACCAGCGCCATTGCGGATATGGCCGAGCCGGCCCTGACAGTGGTGTCGGACGGCGGTGTGACAGCCCCGGACCTCGTCAAGACCAAGCTGGAGCTGGGCGAGGACTATGGGATGCGCGGCGCATCGGCGCTGGGCAAGGAGTGGTATGAGCACAGTGAGGGCTTCTGTGATGCCCTCAAGGGCAAGACCCGCACCGAGATCGCTGGGCTTTCCGGCGGCGATGCTGACCTGAAGACTCTGTGTACCATTGACATCACCGATCTGCAAAAGGCGGCGCTGGATGCCCTGAGCTGAGGAGAAAACCCTTTTCGGTCTCGCAATTGCGCACCGGCTCTCCCGGATAGGTGACATTCCGCTGCGTTTTCAGAGAGAAACCTCTCGCCGCGTCTGGCAGCTGCCGACGCGGCGATTTTATTTTGTCAAATTGCCTGCTTTGCCGTGGTAAAGCGGTAAAGATTTGAGCAAACTGCGAAAAATCAGTTTTCCCCCTTGCCAAATGGCAGAAAACGCGCTATTCTATAACCACAGTTTAGCAATTTAGCATGGTAAAGCAATAAAACAAAGCTGCTTGCCACTGAGGGAGGAACCGTATATGAAACGTCTTGTATCCGCATTTCTGGCCGGTGCCATGGCACTGAGCCTTGCTGCCTGCGGCGGTGCCGCTTCCACTTCCACTGCCGCATCTGCCTCGGCCTCTGCTTCCGGCAGTGCTGCCACATCCCAGGCTGCAGGCAGCGATCTGGATTACATCAAGGGCAAGGGGAAGCTGGTCATTGGCTACACTGTTTACGAGCCCATGAACTACACCGATGCTGATGGCAACTTCACCGGTTTTGATACCGAGCTGGCCACTGCTGTCTGCGAAAAGCTGGGCGTGGAGCCGGAGTTTGTGGAGATCAACTGGGACACCAAGGTCGTGGAGCTGGATGCCAAGAGCATCGACTGCATCTGGAACGGCATGACCCTGACCGATGACATCATGCAGAACACCGCTACCACCAAGGCTTATGCAAAGAATGCACAGGTGGTCGTTGTGAAAGATGGCACCGATTATACTTCTACCGCTGACCTGGTGGGTAAGACCGTGGTCGCCGAGGCTGGTTCCGCCGGTGAGGCCGCCATTGAGGGAGACGAGAACCTGGCACAGGCTGATTACGTTTCCAAGAGCGTTCAGACCGACTGCCTGATGGAAGTTGCCGCAGGCACTGCCGATGCCGCTGTACTTGACCTGACCCTGGCCAACGCCATGATCGGTGAGGGCACTGACTATGCCGACCTGAAGATCGTGGATGAGCTGAACGCCGAGGAGTACGGCGTGGCATTCCGCAAGGGCAGTGATGCTGCCGCCGCTGTGGATGAGGCCTTTGATGCACTGAAGGCCGATGGCACCATGCAGGCACTGGCCGATCAGTACGATCTGGCACTGGCTGACTGAATTTGTTGAAAAACTCCTTCCGTCATCGCTATGCGATGCAACCTCCCTCGGTGAGGGAGGCTTTTTGTTGCCGATGCGTGAAAGGCTCCCGAGCAGAGGGAACTTTCACCGGCTGTGATGGAAGGGAATATGGATTCTGAATAAAAAAGGTGTGTTTTTGTGTCTGTGATTCTTATGCGCCTGTCCGGCGCGTTCCTGCTCAATTGTGAGCTCTTTGCCCTGACACTGCTGTTTGCACTGCCGCTGGGGCTGGTGGTCTCGTTTGGCTCCATGAGCCGCTGCAAGCCGCTGGCCGGGCTGGTCAAGACCTTTGTCTGGATCATCCGCGGCACCCCGCTGATGCTGCAGATCATCGTGATCTATCTGGGCCCCGGCCTGCTGGGCATGAACAACCCCTGGCCCTCCGGCTCCGGCGGACGGATGGTGGCGGCGGTGGTGGCTTTTGCCATCAACTATGCCTGCTATTTTTCTGAGATCTACCGCGGCGGCATTGAAGCAGTGCCCAAGGGGCAGACTGAGGCCGGGCAGGTGCTTGGCATGACCAAAACACAGATCTTTTTCAAGGTGACCTTGCTTCAGGTCGTCAAGCGCATCCTGCCCCCCATGGGCAACGAGATCATCACGCTGGTCAAGGATACCTCGCTGGCAAACACCATTGCCAACAAGGAAATCATTATGATGGCCAAGGAGTATAGCGCAAAGGGCCTGATCTGGCCGCTGTTCTCCACCGCGCTCTTCTTCCTGGTGTTTGTGGGCGCACTGACCATCCTGTTCAACTGGGCTGAAAAAAAGCTCGATTATTTCCGCTGCTAAGGAGGCAGATAGATTATGGCGTTGCTCGAAGCTTCCGGTATCGGGAAAAATTTTGGCGAGACCCATGTGTTGAAGGACATCTCCCTGGATCTGGAGCAGGGTGAAGCGCTGGCGATCATCGGCTCGTCCGGTTCCGGCAAAACAACTTTGCTGCGCTGCCTGAACTTTCTGGAACGGCCTGACACGGGTGTGATCAAGGTGAACGGCGAGACCATGTGGGATGCCGCCGACCCTGCCACCCAGAAGGAAAGCGAGATCCGTAAAAAGCGGCTCCATTTCGGTCTGGTGTTCCAGAACTTCAACCTGTTCCCGCAGTACACGGCCTTACAGAACGTGATGCTGGCAGGAGAACTGCTGGCAAAGGAACGTCCGGAGTATCAGGCGAATAAAAAGGCTATCCACGCGGAGCTGGAACAGCAGGCGAGAGAACTGCTGGCGCAGATGGGCCTTTCGGAGCGGGCCGGCCACTACCCGCATCAGCTCTCCGGCGGCCAGCAGCAGCGTGTGGCCATTGCCCGCGCGCTGGCGCTTCACCCGGATATTCTCTGCTTTGATGAGCCCACCAGCGCCCTTGACCCGGAGCTGACCGGCGAGGTGCTGAAGGTCCTGCGTGATCTTGCTGACCGCAAGACCACGATGATCATTGTCACCCATGAGATGCACTTTGCCCGCGATGTGGCCGACCGCATCCTGTTCATGGATGGCGGCGTGGTCGTGGAAGAAGGCCCGGCCAAACAGCTCATCGATCACCCCCGGGAGGAGCGTACCAGACAGTTCCTCGCACATTATTCAGAATGACCCGAACCGCCCCGGAATGCAGAGATGCGCGCCGGGGCGGTTTTATCTCTTGCACTCTGTGGGTGTTTTTTGGTATACTGATAAAAACAGGGGGGCGGAAAAATGACAGTAGCACGGAAACGAGCACTTGCAAACGCAGTTGCATCGGCCCGGATGGAGGGGCTGGAGATCTCAGAGCAGGAAAAGAGAGACTGCCTGCGCTATCTGGATGGAAAAATCGACACTGCGACCCTTGTAAGAGAAGCATTGAAACGTCAGAAAAAGCAGGAGCTGTCCCGGAGGTGACGAATGCCTTATACCATCGAAGCGGCTCAGGACGGCTGCTATCCGGGAACGACAGTCCTGGTCAATAAATTTGATCTGCATACGCAAAAAGAGCTGAATGCAGTAGAATCGGTTCTGGTTACGGCCAAAACGATACAATGGTCAGAGAACCCCCGATGTGCAGCATTTGATTTTGAGCACTATAAAGCAATCCATCGACATTTATTCGGTGAGTTGTATGATTGGGCGGGACAGGTACGGATGGTCAACCTGTCCAAAAAAGGAACGCAGTTCTGCCCGGTGGAGGAAATCCCACGGGTGAGTGCGGCGATTTTTAAGCGTCTTGCGCAGAATAATCTTCTTTGTGGGCTTGCAAGAAATGATTTTATCGCTGCATTGGTGGATCTTTATCAACGAACCAACGAGCTGCACCCATTTCGGGAGGGCAATGGGCGGACACAGCGCGTCTTTTTGTCACAGTTAGCAGAAAATGCGGGGTATGATTTGGATTTCACTGCGGTAGATCCGGACGAGTTGATGATCGCAACGATCTATGCGGCGCAGGGAATCGAAGCGCCGCTGCAACAGGCGTTTGAGAAAATCGTCCAAAATGTGGAATGACCCGAACCGCCCCGGAATGCAGAGACGCACGCCGGGGCGGTTTTGCTGTACAGAGCAGGTTTGGGCTGCTCAGGACGAATCTGGTGTGTCGGTTGCTATGTGCATCACGGAGGATGATACACCGCTGAGCATTCCGGATGAGGAGACCCCGCCTTCGGGCAATGCCGGAACAGGTTTCTGGAGCATTCTGTTCCAGCTGCTGAAGCATCTGGCCGGGAAGCAATGAAAAATTTGAAAAAACCTCTTGAAAATTCATCGCAACCTGATATAATACCCACATGAACAAAAACGTCCTGCCCATTGCGCGGCAGGGCGTTTTTGTCGGAAAAAATTCGTTTTATAAGGTCTGTGATGCTTTCCCAAGGAGGAACGTGCGTATGACGAAAGATATGACGCAGGGCAGCCCGCTCAAGCTGATCCTTGCCTTTGCGGTGCCGTTGATGCTGGGCAGCCTGTTCCAGCAGTTCTATAATCTGGCGGATACCATCATCGTGGGCCGCTTTGTGGGCGTGGAAGCGCTGGCGGCAGTCGGCAGTGTGGGCGGTCTGAACTATCTGGTGCTGGGCTTTGTTAATGGCATTGCCTGCGGTTTTTCCATCCCCGTCTCGTGGACATTCGGTGCGAAAGACTATGTGGAGATGCGCCGCTACACCGCCAATGCCGTCTGGCTGAGTGTCTTTTTTGCCGCAGTGCTTACCGTGGTCACGGTGGCCATGACCCGTTCCATTCTGGTCTGGACCAATACCCCGGACAACATCATTGATCTGGCGGACATCTACATCCGCACCATCTTTATCGGCATCCCCTTCACCCTGCTGTACAACATGACCAGCGCCCTGATGCGCGCTCTGGGCGACAGCAAGCGGCCCCTGTACTTCCTGCTGGTGGCAAGCTTTCTGAACATCGGTCTGGATCTGCTCTGCATCATCGTCTTCAAGATGGGCGTGTTCGGTGCGGCGTTCGCCACTGTGTTCAGCCAGGCAGTAGCCGGTCTGGGCAGCCTGTGGTACATCCTCAAGCATTATAATGAGCTGCGCTGGAACAAAGAAGAAAGCCGCCTGAGCAGACAGCACTGTGTCAAGCTGTGCGGCATGGGCATCCCCATGGGTCTGCAGTGCAGCATCACGGCCATCGGTTCCGTTGTGCTGCAGGGTGCAGTCAATGGTCTGGGCAGTGACATCGTGGCAGCACAGACTGCAGGCGGCAAGGCGGCACAGTTCCTGTCCGTCCCGCTGGAGAGCATTGGCACGGCCATGACCACCTACGCCAGCCAGAACATGGGTGCCCACGACCTGAACCGTGTGAACAAGGGTGTGAACACCGCCCTGGGCATCGGCTGCGTGTACAGTGTGGCATCCTTCCTGATCCTGCGCGTGCTGGATAAGGCTTTGATCGGCCTGTTCCTTGAGAGCAGCCAAACCGAGATCATGGCCAACGCCCAGAGCTTCATCTTCTGGAACAGCGTGTTCTATATCCCGCTGGCGGTCCTTATCATTTACCGCTACACCATTCAGGGTCTGGGTTATTCCAGCCTGGCCATGTTTGCCGGTGTGGCAGAGATGATCGCCCGTGCTCTGGTGGGTTTCCTGTTCGTGCCGCTGTGGGGCTATTTTGCCGCCTGCATTGCAAACCCGGTGGCATGGTTCTTTGCCTGCTTCTTCCTGATCCCGGCGTATATCGTTGTGTTCCGGAAGCTGAAACGGGAAAAAGCAAGACCGCACGCAAACTTGTAAAAATTGAGCCGCTCTTTTGCGAAACCGCAGAAGGGCGGCTCTTTTGTTGCCTAGTAGGGGAGGCCTTGGCGAAGAGGGAAAGCCTCATGCAACGCCAAAGCTGAGAGGCTGTATAGAGCAGGGCCTGCCCAATTCCTTTACAAATAACACCAAAACGATTATACTATAAATAATTATGTCACAAGGGGGGTGAGGAGCATGGAGCTGGAACAGATCGAGGGAACGGTGGAGGACATTATCTACGAGAACCCGGATAACGGCTACACGGTGTTTGAAATTTCCGGCGGCGGCACGGTCACCGTGGTGTGCGGGATCGTGGGCGAGCTCCATGCGGGCGAGAGCGTGGTCTGCCGCGGTAAATATGAGAACCACGCCACCTATGGCCGCCAGTTCCACGCCCAGGAGTGCGAGACCGATATGCCGAAGGATCTGGAAGCGGTATACGCCTTCCTTGCCAGCGGCTCCCTGCCTTATATCGGGGCGCGCACGGCCAATAAGATCATTGACAAATTCGGCGCGGCGGCGCTGGAGGTGATCGCCAACGACCC
>OFMA01000635.1_pt1 | contig 25779 bp, 22 predicted proteins | sample 1541011 | NCBI WGS metagenome assembly OFMA01 (sample SAMN04209225, study PRJEB22552) | human gut metagenome | biome: gut; material: feces | host: Homo sapiens | place: USA: Oklahoma
GCAGTTGTACAGTTTGGTGGGCAGACAGCGATCAAGCTGACTGAAGCTCTGATGAAGATGGGAGTTCCGATCCTTGGAACTTCTGCAGAGAATGTAGACAAAGCAGAAGACCGTGAATTATTCGATGAGATCCTTGAAGAGTGCGAGATTCCACGTCCGACAGGAGGAACGGTGTTTACTGCAGAAGAAGCCAAAGAAGTTGCAAACAGACTTGGATATCCGGTTCTGGTAAGACCTTCTTACGTATTGGGTGGACAGGGAATGCAGATCGCGATCAATGATAATGATATCGATGAATTTATCGGAATCATCAACCGGATCGCACAGGATCATCCGATTCTGGTGGATAAATATTTACAGGGGAAAGAAATCGAGGTCGATGCAGTTTGTGACGGCGAAGACATTCTGATTCCTGGAATCATGGAACACATTGAGCGTGCAGGAATCCATTCCGGAGACAGTATCTCTGTATATCCGGCACAGAGCCTGACACAGAAAGCAAAAGACAAGATTGCAGAGTATACAAGAAGACTTGCAAAATCTCTCCATGTCATCGGTCTGATCAATATTCAGTTCATCGTATGTGGAGAAGATGATGTGTATGTGATCGAAGTAAACCCACGTTCCAGCCGTACGGTTCCTTATATCAGTAAAGTAACCGGAATTCCGATCGTACCGCTTGCATCCAAAGTGATCATCGGAAACAAGATCAAAGAACTGGGATACACACCGGGACTGCAGCCGGAAGCAGATTACGTGGCAGTGAAGATGCCGGTATTCTCCTTTGAGAAGATCCGTGGTGCAGATATCAGCCTTGGACCTGAGATGAAATCTACAGGAGAATGTCTGGGAATTGCCAAGACATTTGACGAGGCACTTTATAAAGCATTCCTGGGTGCAGGAATCAAGCTGCCGAAGTTCAAAAACATGATCATGACTGTCCGTGATGAGGACAAACCGGAGGCAGTGGAGATCGGACGCAGATTTGAAAAGATCGGATACCGTATCTTTGCTACAAAGAGCACGGCAGAAGCGCTGAACGCAGCAGGCGTGAAAGCAATTCCGGTCCGCAAGATCGAGCAGGAGTCGCCAAACCTTCTGGATCTCATTTTAGGACACGAGATCGATCTGGTCATCGATATTCCGGCACAGGGGGCAGAGCACTCCAGAGACGGATTTGTCATCCGAAGAAACGCTATTGAGACAGGTGTCAATGTACTGACAGCGATCGATACCGCTGAGGCGCTGATCACCAGTCTTGAAAATACAGATATTAAAAAACTGACACTGATCGATATTGCGACAGTGCAGTAAATAAGGAAGCCCGGGAGAATGATCTCCCGGGTTTTTGATGTTATGTCCTGTGATTCTGACGCCAGATTCTTGGCGATTCCCCATATACATTTTTGAAAGCACGCGAAAAATGCAGTGGATTGGCATACCCAACAGCGTTTGAAATCTCACTGATGGAGAGTTGAGTAAGTTTTAAAAGTTCCGTAGCTTTTACCATACGGTAATTCATTAAAAATTCCTGAGGTGAACGCCCCAGAGTCTCTTTGAAAATCTTTCCAAAGTAGCTGCGGTTCAGACCGCATACCTCAGCAATATCTTCTACGGATATATCATTTTGAAAATTCTGTTCAATAAATGCAATTGCCTCATGGATATAGAAATCCCGCAGTCTGCCGGCAGAGTTTGTCTGTTCACGTGTGCAGGAGCGGGTGAGCGCATCCATAAAAAGGTAGAGATGGCCGATCAGATGAAAAGGCGGCTGTTCGGGATTACGTGCAATATAGAGCATTTCTTCTTTCAGAACTTCCCGCATTTCTTTGGAATGTGCATGATAGATTGGTGCAGATTTAGTCAGTCCTGCCAGTTCCAGAATTTCTTTTACGCGAAGTCCGTCAAATTCGATCCACACATATTCCCAGGGAAGCTTCTGGTCGGCGATGTAGGTGGTGATCTGCTGCGGGAAGATCATAAATCCCTGTCCGCTTTTGACAGAATAGGTCTGTGTTATTCCGGAAGTATCATCGGCCATCAGTGTACCGGTTCCGGAGATCACATAATGGAACAGATAATGATTTCTGGCAGCCGGACCGTAGGAGTGGGAAGGCTGACACTGTTCCCAGCCGAACTGGTACAGGCTCATATCAATAAAATTTTCGTTTGGAAAAACAGAAAAGAGTATATTACTCATAAAAGTCTCCTTTCCTGACTTGTTGTAAAAGTGAGGTGTATTTTCATTATATACCAAAATGCTAGATTATTTCAAATATAGAATATAAAACAAGCATTAAGATATAAAAGTGCAAAAATTATGGTATTCATAGTCGCAAAATGGAATGTTATAATACTAATAAAGAAAAACATGTACATGAAAAAAGAAAAAGGAGCGGAAATATTGATGAAAAAAAGAAGAAATATATCAATAAGCGTTTTACTGATTTTTGGAATGTTTGTATGTATGTTGACAGGCTGCAGTGGAAAAAGCGGGAAAGAGGAGAAAGTCACAGAAATTGAAATCCTGCAGTATAAACAAGAGGCTGCGGCTTATTTTGAAAAAGTGGAAGAAAAGTTTAATGCTACGCACAAAAATATCCGCCTGAAGATTGAATCACCGAATGATGCTTCCACGATCATGAGAACTCGTTTTATCCGGGAAGATTATCCGGATATTATCGGGATCGGCGGCGATATCAATTATTCCTACTTTTTGGATGCCGAGATCCTGATGAATATTTCAGATTACAAAGGACTCGATGAGATTAAAGAGTCTTATAAAGAAATTGACAAAAATCTGGAATTTGTGCCGACAGACGGTGTTTATGCAGTACCGTATGCCGGAAATGCCGCAGGAATTCTTTATAATAAAAAGATTTTTGAAGAACACGGATGGAAGATACCACAGACATGGAGTGAACTTATGAACCTGTGTGACGAAATCCAGGCCGCAGGACTGCAGCCCTTCACTATGGGATTTAAGGACACATGGACCTGTCTTGCACCATGGAATGGCCTGGCAGTAGATCTGGCACCGTCGGATGTATGCCGCCAGGTAAATCAGGGCAAGACAACTTTTACGGAGAATTATCGCGAAGTGGCGGAAAAAATGCTGCAGCTGCTTTCATACGGACCGAAGGATCCGTTTGCTTATAACTACAACGATGCCTGTACAGCGTTTGCAAGAGGAGAGGCAGTCATGTATCCGATCGGAAGCTATGCGGTACCTCAGATTCAGTCAGTGAATCCTGACATGGAAATTGACTCCTTTGTATTTCCGGGAAGTGACAAAAAAGAAGAGAATACATTAAATTCGGGAATCGATCTTCAATTCTGTGTGACAAAAGAATGTAAGAATAAAGAAGCAGCATATGAAGTGTTAGATTTTCTTTTGGAAGATGAAAATGTGCAGGACTATCTGAATGAGCAGAACAGTGTACCGTGCAAAGAGGGAGAGTTTGAACTCTCACCGATGCTGGACGGTGTCAGACAATATATCGAAGAAGAAAATATGGCAGATTATCAGGATCACTATTATCCGTCAGAAATGGCAGTCGATGCGCAGATACAGACACTTCTGATCGACAAAGATGTAGATGCATTTCTGAAGAAATTTGACAAAGACTGGCAGAGATATAATCGGGATATCATACAGAAGGTGCAGAAATATGAAGCAGAACAGACACACAGTAAATAGGGAGAGGTGAAATGAGCATGAAAAAGATGAATGAGAGAAAACGGACATTTTTGTTGATGACAATACCGGTCGTGGCACTGTTTTTCTGTTTTAATACATTGCCGTTACTCAAAGGCGTGATGTACAGTTTTACGAATTTCAAAGGATTTGGTTCTTATGACTGGGTGGGAGTTCGGAACTATATGGATCTGTTTCAGGATGTAAGAGTGGGAAATTCTTACTGGTTCACCTTTAAGCTGGCAATCGTAACGACAATTGTAGTCAATGTGATCAGTCTGCTGCTGGCAATGGCTCTGAACAGTAAGATCCGTGCCAAGAGCTTTTTCAGGGGAGCTTATTTCCTGCCGAATATTCTGGGAGCGCTGGTAGTCGGTTATATTTTCAACTATTTCTTTACATACATCCTTCCGGCAGTGGGAGAGATGATCGGATGGGAAACGCTTTCTTCGAGTCTGCTTTCCAGTAAGAACCTGGCATGGATCGCTATTGTGATCGTTTGTGCATGGCAGGCGATCGCGATGAATACAATCATCTATATTTCCGGCCTGCAGACCGTACCGGAGGATGTGTATGAAGCAGGCGCAATAGATGGAGCTACCGGATGGAATAAGTTCAAAAACCTGACATTTCCTCTGATTCTTCCGTTTTTTACGATCAATATGGTGCTTTGTGTGAAAAACTTTCTGATGGTCTTTGATCAGATCATGGCACTGACAAAAGGCGGACCTGCACAGAGCACAGAATCCATTTCCTATCTGATCTATCAGAATGGTATGGCAGGAGGACAGTTCGGATTTCAGAGTGCCAATGCGGTTATTTTCTTCCTTGTGATCGTTGCAATTTCAGTGACGCAGATGACAGTATTAGGGAAAAAGGAGGAGCAGTTATGATAGGGGCAAATACAAAAACAAACAAACCGGCCATGATTTTCTTGGTATTAGGGCTGATCACCATTGCATTTCCGTTGTATCTGACGGTAGTCATTGCATTTAAACAGCCGTCAGAGATGACCAACAGTATTTCCGGAATCTTGTCACTGCCAAGCTCCTGGAGTCTGGAAAATTTCCGGGAAGCTATGCGGGTGACGGATTTCTGGAATTCTCTTGGCAACAGTCTTTTCATCACATTGGTCACAGTTGCTCTCAGTATTGTGATCCATTCCATGATCGGATATGCCATTGGAAGAAATAAAGCGCACAGTAAAGGGTATAATCTGGTGTACTTATACATTGTCAGCGGGATGTTTGTTCCGTTTGCGATTCTTATGATGCCTCTGGTGAAACAGACAGCACAAATGGGACTGAATAACCGTTTTGGAGTCATTCTTCTCTATGTTGTGTTTTATATGCCGATGAATGTACTTTTGTATACCGGATATCTGAAGAATATTCCAATTGCACTGGAGGAGGCTGCCTGCGTGGATGGAGCAAGTACGTGGACAACTTACTGGAAGATCGTATTTCCGATCATGCGTCCGATGCATGCGACAGTAGCAGTTCTGACAGCGCTTGGAACATGGAATGATGTGATGACACCTCTTGTGATCATGTCAGGAGGAGAACAGAATACGCTTCCGTTGGCACAGCTGACATTCCAGACCCAGTTTGGAACAAATTACAATCTGGCATTCGCCTCCTATCTGCTGGCATTACTTCCGATCTTGATCTTTTATCTGATCTGTCAGAAACAGATTTTAAACGGAGTTGTGAATGGAGCAGTAAAATAAAAAGAAAAGGAACGAGTAATATGGCAATTATTTTTGATGAGCAGAACAAGACATTTACAATACATACTGAGCACTCCACTTATCAGATGCAGATCGATCCTTATGGTGTTCTCTTACATTTATACTATGGAAGAAAGACCAAAGGCTGCATGGACTATCTTCTGCAAAAACAGGACAGAGGATTTTCCGGAAACCTGTATGATGCGGGAAATGACAGAACCTATTCTCTGGATGTGCTCCCGCAGGAATTTCCAACATGGGGAACAGGAGATTACAGAAGCACAGCGCTGATCGTAAGGGGACAGGATGGGACTACTGCCTGTGACCTGCGTTACCGGGGATATCGGATCTTGTCGGGAAAATACGAACTATCGGGACTTCCGGCAGTGTATGGAGCTGAGAAAGAAGCACAGACACTGGAAGTGGTGCTGGAAGATGGGCGGACAGGAATTCAGGTGACACTTCTCTATGGGGTACTGCCAAAATACGATGTGATCACCCGAAGTGCGCAGATCATCAATACAAAAGAGAACATCATTTATCTTGAAAAAGCGGCTTCTGCGTGTCTTGATTTTGTGACAGGAAAATATGATGTGATCAGTTTTTACGGACGTCATGCGATGGAGCGGAATTATCAGAGAATTCCGGTATCTCATGGAAATTATGTGATCGGAAGCAGAAGAGGGACCTCCAGTCATCAATACAGTCCATTTCTGATTCTGACAGAAGAGGGAACAACAGAAGATGCAGGGGCATGTTATGCCATGTCCTTTGTATACAGCGGAGGATTTCAGGCGGAAGTGGAAAAAGACCAGTTCGGGCAGAACAGAATGCTGATGGGGTTGCAGCCGGAGCAGTTTTCGTATCCTCTGAATACCGGAGAAGTCTTTGTCATACCGGAAACCGTGATGACCTACAGCAGAAACGGGCTGGCAGAGCTTTCCCAGAATCTGCACCGGTGTTTTCGGAACAATCTGTGCAGGGGCCCTCATAAAGAAAAGGTTCGTCCGATTCTGATCAACAGCTGGGAGGCATCCTATTTTGACTTTGATGGGGAGAGTATTTTAAAACTGGCAGAAGAGGCAAAAGAGCTGGGAATCGAGATGTTGGTGTTAGATGACGGCTGGTTTGGTAAACGGAGGGATGACAACCGGGCACTGGGAGACTGGCAGGTCAATGAAGAAAAATTAAAATGCAGTCTGGGAGAACTTTCCGCGAAGATACACGCTATGGGATTAAAATTCGGACTCTGGGTGGAACCCGAAATGGTTTCAGAAGACAGTGATCTGTACAGAGCACATCCGGACTGGGCGCTTCAGATTCCGGGGAAAAATCCGGTGCGAAGCAGGAATCAGCTGGTTTTGGACTTTTCCAGAAAAGATGCGGTGGACTTTATTTTTGATTCGATTACAGAAGTGTTGGATTATGCAGAGGTTGAATATCTGAAGTGGGATATGAATCGCAGTCTGTGCGACGTTTATTCCGCAGCAGCTGGATATCAGGGGAAAGTACTGTATGATTACGTACTGGGTGTTTATGATTTCCTGGACCGTCTACTGAAGCGGTATCCGAATCTTTTGATTGAAGGATGCAGCGGAGGGGGCGGAAGGTTTGACGCAGGAATGTTGTATTACACACCTCAGATCTGGTGCAGTGACAACACCGATGCATTGGACCGGCTGCAGATTCAGTACGGGACGTCTTTTGGATTTCCGATCAGTGCAGTCGGATCTCATGTGTCTGCGGTGCCAAACCACCAGACAGGAAGAAAAACACCACTCTCAACGAGAGGCGCAGTGGCAATGGCAGGTACATTTGGATATGAACTGGACTTGGGAAACGTGACCGAAGAAGAAAAAGAAGAGATCAGACAACAGATCAAGGAATATAAGCAGCTGGCACCGTTGATCCAGACCGGATTGTATTACCGGCTGAGCAATCCTGTGACGGATGAAGTTGCAGCATGGGAGTTTGTATCCGAGGATGGAACACAGGCGATGATGCAGGCAGTGATGACACAGATTCATGGAAATATGACAGGAAATGCAGTGAAATGGAAGGGACTTGAGGAAGAAGCCTGTTATCAGGATGCAGAAAGTGGAGAACTGTATTATGGAGCGGCATTGATGGAAACCGGAATTTTACTTCCGATCAAAAACGGAGCTTATCAGACCTTCCGGATATTGCTTCGAAAAGTAGGATCCTGACCCAACAATTGGATATGTTTTTCCAACATTACAGTCTGGCAGTCTCCCTCGAAATCTTTATAATAAGAAATAGAAACAGGAGAGGAGAACCAGAAATATGAGCATTTGTTATCACGAAGGATCCCGGGAATTTCATCTTTCCAACAGGGATATCAGTTATATTATCACAGTCTTAAAAAACGGACAGTTAGGACAGCTGTATTTTGGGAAAAAACTGCATGACAGGGAGAGTTTTGCCCATCTGCTGGAGCTGCGTCACCGCCCAATGGCTGTATGTACTTACGAAGGAGATTCCACATTCTCGATGGAACATATCAAGCAGGAATATCCGTCCTATGGAGCAGGGGATATGCGGTATCCGGCGGTGGAGATTCTGCAGGAAAACGGAAGCCGGATCACGGATTTTGTGTATCAGACACATCGGATTTATGACGGGAAGCCCGCGCTTGCAGGACTGCCGGCTACCTATACCGAAGATTCCAAAGAGGCACAGACACTGGAAATCGAACTGAAAGATGAGCTGATTCACACCACACTGATCTTGTACTATACGATTTTTGAAGAGCTTCCGGCGATTACAAGAAGTGCAAAGGTGATTTACCACGGAACAGAGAAGATCGTGCTGGAACGTGCAATGAGCTGCAGTGTGGATCTGCCGGATCACGACTATCAAATGATCGAGCTGACGGGAGCCTGGGGAAGAGAGCGTGCGGTGACTGAGCGAAAGCTGCAGTATGGAATTCAGGGAATTTATAGTATGCGCGGATGCAGCAGCAGTAACTTTAATCCGTTTCTGGCACTGCGTCGGGAGAATACCACGGAAGCGTGCGGGGAAGTGTATGGCTTCAGTCTTGTTTACAGCGGGAATTTTCTGGCGCAGGCAGAGGTGGATACATACGATGTCACAAGAGTGACGCTGGGAATTCATCCGGACCGGTTTTCCTGGGAAATGAAAAACGGAGATGAGTTTCAGACACCGGAGGCGGTGATGGTCTATTCCAATCGCGGACTGAACGGGATGAGTCAGGCATTCCACAGTCTGTATCGTGCACGCCTGGCAAGAGGATACTGGAGAGACCGACCGAGACCGATTCTCATCAATAACTGGGAAGCGACTTATTTTGATTTCAATGAGGAAAAGATTCTGGAGATCGTGCGCACGGCAAAACAGCTTGGAATCGAATTGTTTGTACTGGATGACGGATGGTTCGGAAAACGGGAGGATGATCATTCTTCTCTGGGAGACTGGTATCCGAATCTGGAAAAGCTGCCGGATGGCATTGCAGGAATCGCGAAGAAGGTAGCGGCGGAAGGCATGAAATTCGGTCTCTGGTTTGAGCCGGAAATGGTCAACAAGGACAGTAATCTCTATAGAGAGCATCCGGACTGGATTTTGTCTACTCCGGGACGTCATATTTCCCATGGAAGAAATCAGTATATTCTGGATTTTTCCAGAGCCGAAGTGGTGGATGCCATTTATGGACAAATGGAAAAAATCCTGGAGGATGCGCCGATTTCTTATATCAAATGGGATATGAACCGCTGTATGTCAGAAGTATACTCTCATACAGCCAGTGCCGCAGATCAGGGTAAGGTCATGCATCAGTATATTCTAGGTGTTTATCGGTTATATGAGAAGCTGACGGGCAGATTTCCTGAAATTTTATTTGAATCCTGTGCAAGCGGCGGTTCCCGTTTTGATCCGGGATTGCTGTATTATGCGCCGCAGGCATGGACATCGGATGATACGGATGCAGTGGAACGTTGTAAGATCCAGTATGGAACGTCCCTTGTCTATCCGGTGAGCAGTATGGGATCTCACGTATCAGCAGTGCCGAATCATCAGGTGCTTCGCAACACATCTTTGAAAATGCGTGCGGATGTAGCGTATTTCGGAACATTCGGATATGAGCTGAACCCGAACAGTCTGACAGAGGCAGAGCGGGAGGCAATCAAAAAGCAGACGGCATTTATGAAAGAACACAGAAGCCTGATCCAGTATGGAACATTCTATCGACTTCAGAGCCCGTTTGCAGGAAATGAAATGGCATGGATGGTTGTGTCTGAGGACAAAAAAGAAGCGATTGTGGGCTGGTATCGCTTCCTGGAGCCGATCAATATCGGATATCGGAGCGTCAGACTGCAGGGACTGGATCCGAAGCTTCCGTATCAGATTTCGGATATGGAAATGGCATTGTACGGAGATGAGCTGATGCAGGCCGGACTGATCGTATCAGACGTGGCGTCCGGACAAAATCCGGAGCAGTATAATGGAGAGAACGGAGATTTCCAGTCTCGTCTTTATCTGCTGAAAGCAAAGGAAGAATAAAAAATGAAGGGGTGGGGATGCAAAAGAATTGATTTTTTCATCCCCCTCTTTTTTGCTTCCGATACTCAGAAGGACTTAGACCGTTCACTTTACGGAATGCCTTGGAAAAAGAAAAGCTGCTGGAATATCCGCAGGAATAGGCAATATTCTGGATGGACAGGCTGCTTGACTGGAGCAGCTCTTCGGATTTTGTGATCCGGTACCGGGTGAGAAACTGCTGCGGGGAAAGTTGTACGGTTTTTAGAAACAGTTCCGTCAGATAACTCCGGTTCAAAGACAAATAGTCCGCGATTTCCTGTACAGTGAGTGGATTCTGATAATTTTTATGGATGTAGGAGATCGCCTGATTAATATATACGCTGGATGTATTCTGCTGAGGAGAAACCGTACATCCGGCGTCCTCCACCAGAAGGGCGAGAAACTGCATCAGAATTCCCTGGATGTAAATCTCATTTGCGGCACTTAAGGCGTGATGCTTCATCATGTCCAGGATATAGGATTTTGCGGTATCGATCTGGGTACAGGAAAAAATCGGATTTCTGGCAGAAAGACCGGCAAGCCGCAGATATTTTTCTGCATCATGACCGCCGATACCGACCCAGAGATAGCTCCAGGGATTCACTGAATCCGCCTGATAAAAAGTCAGCTTACCGGGATGAATGAGAAATCCCTGTCCCTGTTTGATCGGATAGCGTTCTTCACCGGAGTAAAATACACCTTCTCCCTCCAGACAGAGATGAAGCAGGTAGCAGTTCCGGACTGCCGGCCCGAAGGAATAGGAAGGGGGGCAGTCCTGCATTCCGCAAAAGACAGTGTAAATGTCTGAGAAGATACTGTGATAAATATCGGATTGTGAATAAGAGGACATAGGGGACTCCTTTCGTGTGAATGTCTGTGATATTTTATCATGTTTCGATATCTCTGACAACTTATATACCCATTTGAATCATGAAAAAGCACGAATGATAATAGAGATGAAAGCCAAAGAGCAGAGATTTTTTATTGCGCAGTTTTTGCGGGGAGGGGTATAATATAATAGGAGAAATTGCAGATTACGGTTTGAAATCAAGAAGGAATGAGGGAAAATATGAACACAATCGTAGAAATGGACCATGTGACCAAAACATACCGCAGAAAAATCAAAAGCGGGAAAGGAATCTTCAAAAGCAGTAAATTCGAGACAAAAGAAGCAATCAAAGATATTTCGTTTCAGATCAAAGAAGGAGAGATGGTCGGAATTGTAGGACTAAACGGTGCAGGAAAATCCACATTGATCAAATCCATGCTGGGAATTCTTTCTCCGGACAGCGGGGAAGCGAAAATGTTCGGAAGGGACAGTTTTCAGTTCCGCAAGAAAAATGCAGAATATATCGGGGCAAATTTTGGACAGAAAAGTTCTCTTGTATGGGATCTTCCCTTTATTTACTCTCTGGAGTTAAACAAGAAAATATACCGGGTATCGGACGAACGGTATGAGGAAATTATAGAAGAACTGGAACAGTTTTTGCAGATTGGGGAACTGTTAAACGATCGACATTTACCATGCCGTGATCCGGGTAGCCGTCAGTGCGCTGATTCCGATCGCTCTGGCGAATTATTATCCGACAGTCTGCATGCTGGGAGAGGGCAGCAGCGGGATTTTGCTGTATATAGCAGGTGCCTGTGTCATATTGGGGGTCATTGACGTTCTGGTGTGGAAGAAAGGGATGAAAGCGTATCAGAGTACCGGGGCATAAAGATAAACCAAAACCTTCTTGCGGCGGGAATAAAAATTACATATAATAGAAGTAATTGATAAAAAGAGGCGTTCGATGGCAGAAAAAGAGACATGGAGGAATCAGATATGAGTTTTCAAATTTACAATTGGCTGGAAAAATATGTGCATGAAGTGGTAAGTACATTTGGATACCGCATCTGGTTTATCGGGGTACAGGGCAGTTATGCCAGAGGGGAAGCCACAGAAGAGAGTGATATTGATGTGGTTCTGATTCTGGATACGCTTCTTCCGGCAGATCTGAGGATCTACAGAGGGATGCTCAATCGTCTTCCGTACCGGGAAAAGATCTGCGGATTTATTTCCGGCCGAGAAGAGCTGGAGAACTGGTCTAAAGCAGATCTTTTTCAGTTTTGTCAGGACACGATGCCGCTGAAAGGAAGTCTGGATGAGATCGTGGCAAAGCTGGATATGGCAGACGTGAGACGGGCGGTTCATACGGGAGCCTGCAATCTGTATCATGCCGCCTGTCACAATATGCTCCATGAGCAGAGTCGGGAAGTTCTGATGGAATTATATAAGACATCGGTATTTACAATCCAGGCGGAATATTTTTTAAAGACCGGGAATTATCTGAGAAGAAAAGCCGAGCTGTTTCCGAAGCTGAACGGACTGGATCGGGAGATTTTGTATATTGCGATCGAGATGAAGCAGAAAAGCGGAAAAGTGAAAGGCAGTTTTGATGAGCTTTCTGAAAAGCTGATCGTGTGGTCCAGCGGACTGATCAGACAATATCAGGGAGAAAAATGAATGAATACATATAAATTGCTTCAAAAATAGGCGCGTTCCAATGAAAATATGCGGGAAAATGCAGAAAATTGCAAGAAAGGATTGACGAAACATCAAAAAGTCGATAGAATAACAACCAGTGATAAAAGAATTGGAGGAATCTTGCAATGGCGGCGTATAAGGATTTGACGAAGGAAGAATTATTGGAATTAAAAAGCGGGCTTCAGGCTCAGTTTGAAGAGGTAAAAGCCAGAGGGCTGAAACTGGATATGTCCAGAGGAAAACCGGCAGCAGCACAGCTGAATCTGTCTATGGAGATGATGAACATTTTAAACAGTGGAACAGATCTTGTCTGTGAAGACGGTGTGGACTGCAGAAATTATGGTGGCTTGGATGGAATCGCAGAGGCAAAACAGCTTCTGGCAGATATGATGGAAGTACCAAAAGACAACGTGATCGTATTCGGAAATTCCAGTCTGAATGTGATGTATGATACAGTAGCCCGTGCGATGACACACGGAATCATGGGAAGTACTCCATGGTGCAAGCTGGATAAAGTGAAATTTTTATGTCCGGTTCCGGGATATGACAGACATTTTGCAATCACAGAACATTTTGGAATTGAGATGATCAATGTTCCGATGACAGCAACAGGTCCGGATATGGATCTGGTGGAAAAACTGGTCAGTGAAGATCCGGCGATCAAAGGTATCTGGTGTGTACCGAAGTATTCCAATCCACAGGGAATCACATATTCTGACGAGACAGTGTATCGTTTTGCAAACTTAAAGCCGGCAGCAGAGGATTTTCGTATCTTCTGGGATAATGCATATTGTGTACATCATCTGTACGAAGACAAACAGGATTACCTGCTCGAGATTCTGATGGAATGTAAAAAAGCAGGAAACCAGGATATGGTATACAAGTTTTCTTCTACCTCCAAGATCAGTTTCCCGGGTTCCGGTATCGCAGCAATCGCGGCTTCTGATGCGAACCTTGCAGACATCCGCAATATGATGAAAGTGCAGACGATCGGCCATGACAAAGTAAATCAGCTTCGCCATGTCAGATTCTTCAAAGATATTCATGGAATCGTCGAGCACATGAAAAAACATGCAGATATCATGAGACCAAAATTTGAGACGGTTATCAACACATTAGAGCGTGAACTGGGAGGACTCGAGATTGGTTCGTGGATCGCTCCGCGTGGCGGATACTTTATCTCCTTTGATGCCATGGAAGGATGTGCCAAAGCAATCGTTGCAAAAGCGAAAGAAGCAGGGCTTGTGATGACAGGCGCCGGAGCAACATTCCCATATGGAAAAGATCCAAAAGACAGCAACATTCGTATTGCTCCGTCTTATCCGACACCGGAAGAGCTGGCAGTTGCAGCTGAGATTTTTGTACTCAGTGTAAAACTGGTCAGCATCGATAAATTGCTGAAAAATTTATAAGATTGTTTCATGAAAAAGGACAACTGACTTTGAGTACAGCCCTCAAAATCAGTTGTCCTTTTTTGTGTGGTCATGCGTTATTTCTCTGTTTTTACGGCATGTTTTTTCGGCAGCGTGAATCCATTTCCATGCACTTCATTTACCTTTCCGATGATCATAAATGCAGTAGGGTCGATTTCCATAACGAGCTGATTGAGTTTTGAAAGCTCCCGGTTGGAAATGACGGTCAGGATCATATTTTGTCTGGAATGAAGATATCCGGTTTCTGTATGAAGCAGCGTAGATCCCCGATCCATCTTCCTCGTAATGGCTTCATTGATTTCATCGGATTTCTGGCTGATGATCTTGACCTGCGTCTGAGCCTGGCCGATGACAAGAATTTTATCCAGTACAATGGTGTAGGTCATGACAAGAAGAATTCCGTACAGAATGGCCTCTTTGTCACAGAATAATGCCTGACCGATCAGGATCAAAAAGTCAAATACATAGAGCATTACAGAAACAGGCAGTCCGAATTTTTTGTTCAGGATCAACGGAGGGATATCCATGCCTCCGGTAGAAGCTCCGCACCGTATGACGATTCCCAGTGAAAATCCGATAAAGAGTCCTCCGAAGATGCTGGATAACATCCGGTCATCCGTGATTGTGGAAAGCGAAGGGATATTTTGGAAAAATCCAAGTGCAATCGGATAGTAAAAGGTACTGATCAGTGTGGTCAGGGCAAAATCAAATCCCAGTATCAGCGCACCGAGTAAAAACATGATGCAGTTGAAGATAAACACAAAGACAGAAATCGGCAGATGCAGATAATGATCTATGATCAGAGAAAGTCCGGTGGTTCCTCCGGTCATCAGCTCGTTGGGAAGAACAAACATGACGATTCCCAGTGCCATGGTGGTGTTGCCAAGGAAAATCATGAAAAGATTTTTTGGCCTAAAAATATTGGTTTTCATGGTTTTGACACTCTCCTTTGAAATAATTATGCGTTAAGTTACTATGGTAAAGCGAAAAAAAACAGGCTGCACATCAGCCTGTCTGTTGATTATATGAAATTGAAAAAGATGTTCTGTCAGATCTTTTCATTTGCGTTCGCTTCCTTTTTTGATTTCCGAAAAACAGTATAGCATAATTTCAGGGAAAAGTACAAGAAGAAAGTGTGAACAATACGGAGAAAAAGACATAATATAAGGAAAAAAGGATGTGCGTAAAATGGCATATGAGACATATGGACAAATAAACGGTGTGATAAGGGAGATTCAAAGAGGGGATTCCTGCTGCAGCCAGATTCTGCGTCTGGATACAGAAAACGGAGAAGTACGCTTTACCGTGATGGCGGATACAATGGTGATCGAAAATGTAAGGCTGCGAAGAGGAATGCGGGTTGCCGCGTTTTATGATACCAGCCTTCCGGTTCCGGCAATTTATCCTCCTCAATACCGGGCAGAGATTGTGACAGTGCTTCGGGGAGAACAGAATGTGATGCTGAATTTCTTTGATGAAAATCTGGTGGCAGAAGATAATTCACTTCGGTTAAATCTCAGTCCTGTGACAAATATCATGACACAGAACGGGCAGAGATTTACCTGCAGTCCGAGAAACATGGAGTTGTTAGTCTATTATACCAATACGACATTCAGCATACCGCCGATGACAACGCCCCAGAAAGTGATCGTAATGTGCGAGATGTAGAAAGATAAGAATTTGTTATTGGAGAAATCGATCATAAGCTGGTCTCTTTTCCGGGAATGCAGTATAATAAAAACAGAGCAAAAGGGGGGATGATGTGAATATCAATTTAAAACAGTTGGAGGCGTTTTGCGCACTGGTGCGCTCGGTGCGGCAGTGATCGGATGGCAGAAAATGAAAGGGAGGCAGAAGAAAAGATGAGTGACAAAGAAGAGATTGTGTTTTGTAAAGGCGGGGGCTGCACGGCAAAACTGGGCCCGGGAATCCTGGCAAGAGTTCTGGAAAAGATACCAAAGACGAGGGACGAAAACCTGATGATCGGATATGACAGTTCAGACGATGCAGCAGTGTACAAACTGACAGATGATCTGGCAGTGGTGCAGACGCTGGACTTTTTTCCTCCCATGGTGGATGATCCCTACACATTCGGACAGATCGCGGCAGCAAATGCATTAAGTGATATTTATGCCATGGGCGGAGATGTCAAAACCGCATTGAATATTGTCTGCTTTCCGGAAAACTGGGATTTGAACATACTGGGGCAGATTATGCTGGGTGGCGGAGAAAAAGTCAAAGAGGCGGGCGGTGTTCTGGCAGGCGGACATTCGATCGCGGATACAGACGTCAAATACGGACTTTCTGTAATGGGAACCATACACCCGGACAAGGTGTTTGCAAACAATGGATGCCGGGCGGGGGATGTTCTGATCCTGACAAAACCACTTGGAGTTGGAATCGTGTGTACTGCAAACCGGATCCAGGAAGCATCCGAAGAAGCAATGGCGCAGGCAATCCGTTCCATGACCACCCTGAACAAGTATGCCTCAGAAGTAGTGAGAAAGTATCAGGTGCACGGCTGTACCGATGTGACTGGATTTGGTTTTCTGGGACATCTCCTGGAGATGCTGGGAGATGCATATTCTGCCCGCGTCGAAAGCAGTCAGGTTCCATATATTCCGGAGGCGTTTGATTATGCAGGGGAATTTTACCTGACTGCAGCAGCCCAGAGAAACAGAAACCATGTGGGAGAAGACGTGCAGTTTTTTGAGGTTCCGTTTGAAATGGAAGAGATTTTATTTGATCCGCAGACATCCGGAGGGCTGCTTGTCAGCATAGAAAAAAGTGATGCGGAGCAGTGTCTGGAAGAGTTGAAGGCTCTGGGACTGCCCTGTGCGATTGTGGGAGAAGTCACAGAAAAAAGAGAGAAAAAAATAGAAGTGAGATAGAGGTGCAGAGAACATGAAAAAATATATGGTAGATGCAAGAGGAAAACAGTGTCCGGTTCCGGTAGTGGAGACGAAAAAAATGCTGGCACAGATGGCAGAATCAGATATCGTAGAGACACTGGTGGACAATGCCATTGCCGTGCAGAATCTGGAGAAAATGGCAAAACAAAAACAGCTGGAATGTTCCTGGGAACAACAGGATGAACATACATATCGGGTTTTTATAAAGGCAGAAGGCGCTGTGGATGAAGCGGGGGAAGAGACTGCAGAATGTATCCCGTGTCAGCCGGTCTCCGAAAAAACAGGAAATACAATCGTTGTGTTATCTTCTGACTGCATGGGAGAGGGGGATGAAGTTCTTGGAAGGGCACTGATGAAAGGCTTTATTTATGCGCTCACGAGTCAGGAAGAGCTTCCGGATACAGTCATCATGTATAATAGAGGCGCCAGACTTCCGGTAGAAGGCTCCGAATCCCTCGAAGATCTGAAGCTTTTGGAATCGCAGGGAGTGGAGATTTTGACTTGTGGAACGTGTCTGAATCACTACGGACTGACGGAGAAGCTTTCTGTGGGAAGTGTTACAAATATGTATGTGATCTGTGAAAAAATGCTGCAGGCAGAAAAGGTTGTGAAGCTATGATTTATCTGGACAGCGCGGCAACCAGCTACTATCGCCCGAGAGAAGTGGCGCAGGCAGTGTATGATGCGATCCTGACCATGGGAAATGCAGGCAGAGGAAGCCATACATCCAGTCTGAACAGTGCCCGCATGATCTATGAGACAAGGTGTCTGCTGAATGAATTATTTCACGGACCGGGACCGGAGCAGGTGGTGTTTACCAGTAATGCTACGGAAGCTCTTAATATTGCAATTCAGGGGCTGACAGCTCCCGGGGTGCGGATGGCAGCGACAGCAATGGATCACAACAGTGTCTTACGCCCCGTGTATCTGGCAAAAGAGAGAGGGTGCAGCCTGCAGATCCTGGATGTGGATGAGAAGGGGCGGCTTTCCCTGGAAAAGCTGGAAGAATTGTTTCAAAATGGTGTCGATATCTTTGCCTGTACCCATGCATCCAATGTGACAGGAAACTTAAATCCACTGACAGAAATCGGAAAACTGTGCAAAAAATACGGCGTGTTGTTTCTATTGGATGCGTCTCAGACAGCAGGAGTATTTCCAATCGATATGGAACGAGATTTTATTGATATCCTCTGCTTTACCGGACATAAGGGCCTGATGGGACCACAGGGAACAGGGGGGATGATCGTACAAAAATCTGTACACCTGCCTGCGTTTAAAACCGGGGGAAGCGGAGTGCAGAGCTTTCTGAAAACACAGCCCAAGGAGATGCCGACTGTACTGGAAGCGGGGACGTTAAACGGGCATGGGATTGCCGGATTACATGCAGCATTAAACTACATTTTGAATGTCGGAACAGAACAGATCAAAAGGATTGAATGTCAGAGAATGCGGCAGTTTTATGAGGGAATCAAACATCTGGATGCTGTAAAAATCTATGGAGACTTTTCAAATATGGAACGGGCGCCGATCGTCGCTTTGAATATCGGAAATTATGACTCTTCTGCAGTCAGCGATGAGCTTTCCGAGGTGTACGGGATTCAGACGCGTCCTGGGGCACACTGCGCACCCCTGATGCACAGGGCACTTCATACAGAGGAACAGGGAATCGTACGATTTAGTTTTTCTCATTTTCTCAGTGAAGAACAGGTGGAGGAAGCGGTACAGGCAATCAAAGAAATGACAGCAGGAGAAGAGATATGAGACCAAAAGAATTACGTATCATAGTGACATTTGAAACGACAACAGCTGCGATGGCATTTGAAAGCGAGGCAAAAAAGCGGCAGATCGGGGGAAGACTGATCCCAGTTCCAAGGGAGATCACATCTGGATGCGGACTGAGCTTTTCAGCACCGATAGAAGAGAAAGAACAGATTTACAATCTGATACAGCAGCTGCAGTACCAACAGGTGCTGGAACTGATAATATAAAAGAAGAGAAGCAGTTCAGGTATGATCCTGATCGCTTCTCTTCTTTTTTGTTTATTCTTCCGGAGGTGTTACGGTACCGGAATCTCCATTGCTGTTTCCGTTATTATTTCCGTTGTTGTTTCCATTGTTTCCGGAATTGTTGTTGTTATCACCGGACTGATCGGAATTTCCGGAATCCTCATTATCTTCGGAATCCTGGCTGTTCTGAGAATTGGAATCCTCTTTGTTCTTATCGTCATCATCCTCGTCATCCTCTTCTTCCTCATAGTGGCCGGAGCAGCTCTGCGTCGGACCGGTTCCTTTTGCGAAATATTCCGTGTAGGACGGACAACTGCTGACCGCCAGAAGACCAGTGACAGAACATACTGTTTTCTGCTCTACAGATGCAGGCATGGTAAAGTTCTTTACCTGAAGACCGAGTGTAGTGTTGACACGGTCCATGATATTTTTCCACATGACTTCGTGCCAGGTCTGATTATAGATATTCTCCATTGGTTTATTGGAATCATATCCACCCCAGACAGAGCATGTATAGTACGGTGTGTAAGCAGCAAGCCAGAGGTCAGTACTGTATTCGGAAGTACCGGTTTTTCCGGATGCAGGCATTCCATTTGCAAGCTGTGCAGCTGTACCGGTACCACGTTTGATCACATCCTGCATAGCATTCGTCAGAAGTGCTGCTGTGGAATCCTTTACAACCTGATGAGTCTCAGGAGTACTGTTGTCCAGAATGACATTGCCGTCATGATCCAAAACCTTTGTATATAAGATCGGTTTTGTGTACACTCCATTGTTGGCCAGTGCAGCATAGGCAGCAGTCAGTTCAATGTTATAAACACCGTTTGTGATACCGCCGAGTGCAGTGGACTGGTTGTAATCGTTGTGTGCCGGATCATCTTCTTTGCTTACCAGTGTAGTAAATCCAAAGTTCTCAAGATATTTCATACCTGTATCGATACCGATATCAGTCAGAGTACGTACGGCACAAACGTTCATGGAGTGGAGGATCGCATAACGTACAGTAGCCTGTCCAATATATTTGCCATCCCAGTTGTTGACCGGAGTTCCGTCGCTGTATGTGTACGGAGAGTCTTCAATCAGAGAAGCCAGAGTATATTTTCCGGTATCGATCGCCGGAGCATAAACACCCAGCGGTTTGAAACAGGAACCTGGCTGCCGGTGAGAATCGGTCGCACGGTTCAGAGAAAAGCTGGCTGTTTTTTCCCCGCGGCCGCCGACAATGGCTTTGACTTCTCCCGTATACTGATCCATCACAACAACAGAAGTCTGAGGCTGTGGAGGGATTGTAATACTTTCGTCTACAGTATCCCCTTCCTGGATATTAAGTGTTGTCTTATATTCCGCAACTGCCTGATTGGCTTCATCCGGGGAAGAGAAGACAAGTGGATATTCACGTCCCCATGCTGCCTGAATATAATCTCCTACATTGTTCTGGCTGTAGTTTTCAACAGAACCGTCAGCACGTGTAACAGTCAGTGCGTATTGCAGTCCGTATTCGATGGTAGACGGATAGTTGCTCGGATCGGCAACCTCTTCATCGCAGATCTGCTGGATCGTCGGATCCTGTGTCGCATAAATCGTCAGACCGCCGCTGTACAGCAGATTATGTGCCTGTGTTGCAGTGTAAGATTTACGTTCCTGCAAATCGTTTAACACCTGTTCTGCAAGCTCATCGATAAAATATGTGTTCGGTTTTTCCGCATCAGAGCCGACTGCAGTAGGCTGAATCCTGTCATAGACAGGGTCTGCCTTGGCCTCATCAAATTCCTGCTGGGTGATGTAGCCCTGTTCCAGCATGTTGTTCAGTACAATGTCCCGTCGTTTGGCGTTCTCCTCCGGATGAGTCACAGGATCGTATCTTGTCGGGTTCTGGGTGATCCCGGCGATGACTGCACACTCCGAAAGTGTAAGCTCTGAGACATCTTTGTTAAAGTAGCGCTTTGCGGCAGACTGAACACCGAGACAGTTCTGTCCCAGGTTGATGGTGTTCATGTAGGCTTCCAGAATCTCTTCTTTGGTCATCTGCTTTTCAATTTCCAGGGCAAGATACTGCTCTTGCAGTTTTCGCTCCAGACTGTCGAAAAACGTTTTTTCCTCCGTGAAATTCGGGAACACGTTATTTTTGATCAGCTGCTGGGTGAGCGTACTGGCTCCTTCTGAAAAGTCTCCGCTTGTGATACCTACAAGACCGGCGCGCAGGATACCCTGCAGGTCGATTCCGTTGTGCTCGTAGAAACGCTCGTCTTCAATCGCTACAAATGCATTGGCAAGATATTTTGGAATTGTGTCAATGGTCTTGTAGATACGGTTGGATCCGGCTTCCCGGAACTGCCCCAGATTCTGACCGTTAGATGCCGCAACCACCTGGGATTTATATCCGCTTGGTTTGACACTGGCAGGAGTGATCTCTGGCGCATCGTCAATGATCTTCTTGACGAAAAGACCGCCGCCTACGGCACCGATGATGCAGATGAGAAGGAAGCAGATGACAACGGCCTTAAAGACACGGACGCCGACCCGTTTCTTTTTCATATTTTTCTTTGAAGATACATTTTTTTTCTTCTTCGAAAGGCTTTCTTTTCCGTAATTCATGAATAATATCCTCCTTTATTCATTCTACTCATTATATCAAATTTGCTCTTTTAAAGCAAAGGAAAAAGAAAAAGTTCATATTCTTATAAAAAAATTTTAATAATTGCACAGTTTTTCTTGTGTTTGTTCCAAAGGCATAGTATATATAATTGAGGAAGAACAGGCAGAAAATACCTGAAACAAACAAAAGGCATGGAAAAAGCAAGGTGGGAGACAGATGGAATACAGGACAGTATATCAGGGCGGCAAGGGCGAGATCGTGGAAAAAAAGTCCCGGTTTATCGCGGAAGTATTTTTGGTGCACTCGGAGGAGGAAGCCATGCAGTATCTGGAACAGGTACGGAAAAAGTACTGGGATGCAAGGCATCACTGCTGGGCCTATGTAATCGGAGAAGAACGCGTGACAGAGCGCTGCAGTGATGATGGGGAACCGAGCGGTACAGCAGGCAAACCGATTCTGGAGGTCATCCGGGGAGCGGGACTTCACAATATTTTTGTAGTTGTGACACGGTATTTTGGCGGGACACTTCTCGGAACGGGAGGCTTGGTGAGAGCGTATACCGAATCAGCAAGAGAAGGGATTTCCCACAGTCAGATTATTACCAAAATCTATGGATTTAAACTGAATCTTACAACAGATTATACCGGATTGGGGAAAATTCAGTATCTGCTGGGACAAAGAGGGCTGACAATCCTGGACAGTGTGTATACAGAGAAAGTAGATCTGACTGTCCTGATTCCGAAAGAGGAGGAGTCAAAGCTGATCGCTGAGATCACAGAAGCGACAAATGGTCAGACCGGAATAACCAGAACAGGAGAGTGCTGGTTTGCCAACGTAGATGGTGAGATGGTCGTATTTGAATAAGTGACAATAAAAGGGGCTGTCGCAAAATGCATCTTTCATACACGATATCAGGCATGCCCGGTCAGACCCGGACAATATCTTGTAGAAATTTAGCACTTTGTGACAGCCCGATTTTGCCTGTAAGGCAGTGTCCCGGGGACGGCAGGACGCTGGACAGACGGGGCGGGCATAATGCCCTGTTTTAAAGGAAGGAGAAGATAAAGTGGCTCAGGAGCAGAAAAATGTACAGGAACCAGATCTTAACCAGTTGAGAAAGGTGCGCCGCGAGAAGCTGGCGGATCTTCAGCAAAGCGGAAAAGACCCGTTTGTCATCACGAAATATGACCGGACGCACCACAGCCGGGAGATAAGAGACCGCTATGAGGACCTGGAGGGGAAACAGGTGTCCGTCGCAGGGCGCATGATGTCCAAAAGGGTGATGGGAAAAGCATCATTCTGCAATATACAGGATCTGAAGGGAAACATACAGTCCTATGTGGCGAGAGACAGCGTTGGCGAAGAGAACTATAAAGAGTTCAAAAAGCTGGATGTGGGCGATGTGATCGGCGTGGAGGGAGAAGTGTTCAGGACAAAGACCGGCGAGATATCCATTCACGCATCACATGTGACCCTGCTCTCAAAGAGCCTGCAGATCCTTCCGGAGAAATTCCACGGGCTGACAAACACAGACACACGTTACCGCCAGAGATATGTGGATCTGATCATGAATCCGGAAGTGAAGGATACGTTTATCAAACGTTCCAGGATCTTAAGCGCAGTCCGCAGATATCTGGACGGCGAGGGATTTATGGAAGTGGAGACCCCGATGTTGGTGAGCAACGCGGGCGGCGCGGCGGCTCGGCCGTTTGAGACACATTTCAACGCACTCGACGAGGACTTTAAACTGCGCATTTCTCTGGAACTGTATTTAAAGAGGCTGATCGTGGGCGGTCTGGAGAAGGTTTATGAGATCGGGCGCGTGTTCCGCAACGAGGGACTTGATACGAGGCATAATCCGGAGTTCACTCTCATGGAGCTGTATCAGGCTTATACAGACTATAACGGCATGATGGATCTGACAGAGAACCTGTACCGCCATGTGGCGCAGGAGGTCCTCGGCACGACAAAGATCGTGTACAACGGCGTGGAGATGGATCTGGGCAAACCGTTCGAGCGCATCACCATGGTGGATGCCGTGAAGAAATACGCGGGTGTTGACTGGAATACAGTAGAGACGCTCGAGCAGGCGAGAGCGCTTGCAAAAGAGCATAATGTCGAATTTGAGGAGCGTCATAAAAAGGGCGACATCCTCTCCCTGTTCTTCGAGGAATTTGCAGAGGAGCATCTGATCCAGCCGGCGTTTGTGACAGATCATCCGATCGAGATCTCCCCGCTGACGAAAAAGAAACCGGAGAACCCGGATTATGTGGAGCGCTTTGAGTTCTTCATGAACGGTTGGGAGATGGCGAACGCTTACTCCGAGCTGAATGATCCGATCGACCAGAGGGCGCGTTTTAAAGCTCAGGAAGAACTCCTGGCTCTGTAGTGGTCAAGCATTTTTGTAACACTTTGTTCGAAAATTCACCCGGCATATCGAGCTTCAAATGGTGTTTTCCAATCATTGTAGGAATGAGGACGGACATGATTGTACCATACGTACACATATCGGTTTAGTGCTTCATCTAAGCTGGCTGCATCATAAAAATGATTAGGATATATCAGTTCATTTTTTAGTGTGTTATAAAAGCGCTCCATCGGTGCGTTATCATAAGGACAGCCTGCCTTACTCATACTCTGACAAATCCCCCTGCTTTCACAATAATTGATAGACCCCCATGATGTAAACTGGCAGCCTTGATCGCTATGTAAAATCAATCCTTTTTCAGGCTTTTCTTCCATCAGTGCCTTCTCTAAAGTTGCTTTTGCCAATTCCGTATTGATATAATCCGAATTTAAAGTGGCAACTATACTACGGTCATATAAATCAAGAATAGAGCAGTTATAACGCATTTTTCCATTCCTCATACGGATATAGGTGAAATCTGTACACCATATCCGGTTTGGCTCCGTACAATGGAAATCCTGCTTTAGGAGGTTTGGGAAAATCTTATTTTTTGTTCCATGGACATATGCCGGCTTCTTTCTCATGATCCTTGCATGAAGTCCCAGAATTTGGTTCATATATTTATGGACGGTAGTCTTACTTAGAGAAATCTCCTGCCTTTTCAAAAAGATCCTCATGGGTCTATGTCCTAAAATTCGGTTGTTATTATAATAAATGGTTTTAATTTGTTCAAAAACTTGTTGCCGATGCTGCAGAAAAGATTTCTTCCGGTTTTTCCGGTAATTATAATAAGCATTGGGATAAATATGGAAATGCTTTAATAACCAGCGTAACCCAAAGAAATCCTTATGTTCATCAATAAATCGATAAGCCTCTAATCGATTTCCTTTGCAAAGAATGCCGCCGCTTTTTTTAAGAAAAGATTTTCCTTTTCCAGTTCCTGGATACGCTTATGAAGCTCGTGTATTTCCTTTGCATTTTCTGAAAAAGAGGGAGAGGTTTGTGGCTTTGTAGACTGGCATTCTTCGCTGTATTTTTTTACCCATCCTACAAGGGTGGATTTTGCAACCTGATATTCTTTTGAAAGTTTTGGATAGCTGGTACCTTTTAAATATTCCTGTACCATCTGCTTTTTAAATTCTTCGCTGTACTTTTTGGTCATGGTGGTTTCTCCTTGTTCGTTTTATTCTATTTTATCCGAACGGAATGTTACAACTTTAGTATACCACAACACTCAGGGGGACGAGGAAGCGAACACGACCGACGAGGATTTCCTGAACGCACTGGAGATCGGTATGCCTCCGACAGGCGGCATCGGCTTCGGTATTGACAGGATGTGTATGCTTCTCACAGACAGCGCGGCGATCAGGGATGTTCTGCTCTTCCCGACTATGAAGTCACAGGGGGCGGCAAAGAATGAGGCGAACAATGCGGCGCAGTCCGGCAGGCAGGCGGCGCCGGAGGAAAAGCCGGCAGAGAAGATCGACTTTTCAAAGGTAAAGATCGAGCTGCTGTTTGAAGAAATGATTGACTTTGATACTTTTGCAAAGGCAGATTACAGGGCTGTGAAGATCGAGGCGTGCGAGGCGGTTCCGAAATCCAAAAAGCTCCTGAAGTTCACACTGAACGACGGGACAGACCGGAAACGCACGATCTTAAGCGGGATTCACGAGTATTATGAGCCGGAAGAACTGGTCGGAAAGACTGCGATCGCTATCGTAAATCTGCCCCCGAGAAAGATGATGGGCATTGACTCCGAGGGGATGCTGATCTCGGCAGTACACGAGGAAGACGGCAGAGAAGGGCTGAATCTGCTGATGGTGGACGACCGGATCCCGGCGGGGGCGAAGCTGTATTAAAGATAAAAAATTAATATCCGACAATAAATTTTGAAATAATTTTGAGTTGTTACGAAGTA